>TARA_R110000851_G_scaffold90253_5_pt1 | contig 72474 bp, 60 predicted proteins | sample TARA_R110000851 | Tara Oceans TARA_R110000851 (sample SAMEA4397627) | marine metagenome | biome: Polar Biome; feature: [DCM] deep chlorophyll maximum layer (ENVO:01000326); material: water (ENVO:00002006), including particulate matter (ENVO:01000060) such as... | depth 17 m
TTTTTTCTTTTTTTCTTACTCTCTTTTTACATTTTAACTCTTTACAGCTTTACCACATCGCAAATGGTGGAGGGAGAAGGATTCGAACCTTCGAAGGCTGAGCCGTCAGATTTACAGTCTGATCCCTTTGGCCACTCGGGAACCCCCCTCAATTGCGGCCGCCATAGTAGTCAGAAACCTTTTATATGTAAAGTGTAAAATTGAATATATTGCTAAAGTTTATGACTGTTTGGTCGATAAATTAGCATCGAGCAGTAGTAGTGATGTTTTTATATGCAAATTGAATCAACATTAGTCAATGAATTACAAATAGGGAACCGATTAAACGTCGCGATTGAACATAATCGTCGCGGTGAATTTGGTTTGCTATTGGCTATGTTGTCGGTTGATGCCGTTGATATGGCTCAATTTCAATTGGATAATGATATAGAGAGCACGCAAAAGCTACGAAGACAGTTTGCGGTACCGCCAGCGCAATTACTGGTTGATGATATATCAGTCCACCCGGACACTATCGATAACGCTATTGTGTTTCAGCAGCAAGGGGCAAGGCAGTTCCAACTTCAACAAGCATTAACGCCCGAAGCGCTTGTGATTAGAGGCTCTCAACCAGATGCGATGGTTGAAGTCTTAAGTAACTGTGATTACCTAACTAAAAATAAAGCCATTAATGCTTACCAACAACATACTCCAATAGAAGAGATGCATTTTCTGGATCAGCTCAATACACAACGTAAGATTTCAAATACCTTATCATTACAGTTGGCTTAACTGCTTAGGGGTAATACGGTGCTGTTACTCTTAATAGTATAGAGTGAATATTTTTGGTAATTGTGAGCATGGCAAATAAAATTCAGCCAAAACTGGGTTATATTTGTGGTTCGACGTTAAACAAACTGATGGGGTGAGTAATGATTGAGAAAATTAAACAGCAACAAGGTAATGTCAATGACACCTGTGCGGAATGTGGTAGTTATGTTGATATTGGTGCCGTCGTTGAAGCAGAAGATACTTTATTGATGCTTAGTTTTGTCGGTGACGATGCATTGTTACAAGCACAAGCTATGCAGCAAATAGCACAACAACGTTTTACTGATACAAAAGCTGAAATTGTTGATGAGGATAACACTATTGCTTTGAAGCTTGATTTCGCTTATAGCGTGGAGAAGATGATTTTTCAACTTGAAAATCAACTTTAGATTTATGGCACTTTGTAATGAAAATAAAAACGTGTTACGTGTTTGTTGTTAAACACTTTTTATGGGAGTGAGCATCGTGTGTCAACAATCCTAATTAAGCGTAACAATATATTACCAAAGGATTGCTGTTTTAGAGTATCGGGTGTAATCTGCTTTACTTAATCAAAGGTATAGTAGCTTATGCTAATTTAATATTCTAAATGTCTTTAACACGAGTTTCGCTCCCGGTGCATTGCTGTTATATGTTGACTCACGCTGTGAATATCAGAAAATAATAATAAGTGTATTGAGTTAATAATGTTAAAAATTTAGGGTGATGAAGCCATTTTTTCGGAATGTAAATGAATCGAAAAGAGCAACAGCACTTATTGGAATTAATTGTAAATTCCAGTGCTAAACAACAAGGTGATTTCAAAAAAACCGCAGAGTTGGTATGCCAACAGCTGCGAGAATATTTCGCTGCGTCATTTGTATCTGTTTGGTCATTGAGAAATAAAACCGATAGTAACGGCTTTGCTGACGATGACGATTTTATCTGTGAGCATACTTTAGTCGCAAGCAAGGTTAACGACAAACTGAGTTATTTATCTCATTTGAGACAAATGACCATTGACCCTCAATATTTTAATGAGTTACGTTCCCATCGATATATTTTATCCACCGACAGCACGCATATAAATTTAGTTCAAACATTTTCTGAGTACTACCAACACCACAACATTGCCACCAGTATCGATATTGCCATCCGAATAAATGGCCATATAGAGGGCATTTTGTCGGTGGAAAGCTGTGAAGAGGCCCGTTGGATAAAATCTGATATTCAGTTTGCTATTCAATGTGCTGATCAATTGGCGTTAACGTTATCTACGCGCTATACCTATGATCGCAATGAACAAGTTTATATGTTGCGAAATGCTACCGAGCAATCAGAACATGTTGTCATGCTGGTGAATACCGATAGTCGTATTATTGAGTATGTTAACAGTGCCCACGAAAAAATGACCGGGTTACCTCGTTCTTCGGTTGAACATCATAGTGCTTCAAACCTCGATGTGTTTAGGCATACGCCAAAACTGCTTGACCAGATTATCAATAAATTACGTAATAGCGAGATCGTTAAAGGCGACCTTAAATTGGCGCGACTTGACGGTAGTGAATATTGGATAAATTATCATGTTACGCCGTTTGTAACGGAACAGGGTAAGCATTATGCGCTTGTGTCTAGTTACGATAATTCCGCAGAATATTTACACAAAGCCGAATTAGAGCGTTTGGCATGGCATTGTTCATTAACAGGACTACACAATCGTAGCCATTTTACCCCCATTCTAGATAGCGCTACTGAAGGTACATTAATTCTTATTGATTTATTAGGCTTCAAGCGTTTTAACGATACTCATGGCCATGAACAAGGTGATGCCTTATTAATTGAGACGGCAAGACGTTTACAATATTTTGCAGAGACTTCCAACGCTATTGATGTCGCCAGAATAGGTAGCGATGAATTTGCTGTATTATTGCCGCCGATGTTACCGGAGACGGATGTCGAACAAATGATCAGCCAGCTTTACATGAATCTGGCCGCTTCATCAGTCATCTATCGAGAAAAAGTAGAACCAAGACCCGCCATTGCCGTAGTCGATATCAAGTCAGTAGTCGGCTTGTTCAACCCGTTATCTTGTGCTGATATTACGTTACAAGTTGCTAAGAAAAACAATGATATTCATTATCAATTCTTTAATGAAGCGCTACTTGAAGCTTTTAACACTAAAGCAGAGATAGAGCATGATTTACACCACGCTATTCGCGGTCGAGAGTTTGAGTTGTATTATCAACCTTTAATGGATCTGCAAAATAATCAGTATATTGGTGCAGAAGCATTAATTCGCTGGCATCACCCTAAAAAAGGGGTGCTTTATCCAGGTGCGTTTATCGAAATAGCAGAACAAACCGGGATGATTAATCAAATTGGTGAATGGGTATTAGAAACGGCTTGTAAGCAATTGAATTTATGGCAGCATAAAGATGTCAACATTGCGATGCATGTGAATGTTGCCGCGCGACAATTTTTTAGCGGTAACTTGTATGAACAAGTTTGGCGTTTCGTTACCCGCTATCGTATTAAGCCTAAGACTTTGATCCTTGAAATAACTGAAACGGAACTCATGGGAGATATTCGCTATGCAATTAAGTTATGTCATGAATTGGCAGAATTAGGGGTCGGTTTAGCGATTGATGATTTTGGTACGGGTTACAGTTCGATGAAATACCTTAAGCAATTCCCCATTTCGAAATTAAAAATAGATCGCTCATTTATTATGGATATCTGTTCTAGCCACGAAAGCCGTGAGATTGTCAGTGCGATTATCGCGATGGCCAAAGCACTGAATATTTCGTTAACCGCTGAAGGGGTTGAAACCAAAGAACAGGAAGCGTTTTTAACATTGAACGCTTGCGATCATGCTCAAGGGTTTTTATATAGCCCAGCTATACGTGTTAATGATTTTGCCTTGTTTATTAATGCCCATGAGATGAAACGACACCAACAGGCATTAAGTGAGCAACATGTTGGCTGAGTCGTCGTATTTCATCCTTATGGAGCATAAGATTTTTACGGGTAATGCTTGAAATTATCTTTAAGCAGTATTCTACAAAATGCTATATACCGTTTTTCAAAGCGTCTTTTACTCAATTTTTATTTATCAATAGCAGATTAATCCACTATTGCTCTACAACGAGCTATTCGACCACATCAGCAACTAGGCTTATTTTTAAGCGGATGGGTAGCGTATTACTCACCGTTGCTAACCCGTGAGCTTGGCACAGCATTGTTTGAATTTTTTGCCGCTATGACAGATACAAGGGTCATTCCTGCCTGGTAACCGAGTTTGCATTTGTTGTCCGTGGGTATAAAACCAATGGCCATCTTGTTTGATAAATGACGAACACTCATAAATAGCATCGATGTGTTTGTTTTCAATAAACCAAGCTTTAAAGGTTACTTCGCCATATTCAGATTGTTGTGTCGATGACATTACCTCTAACCCCAACCACTGGGTTTTACCTTGGGCAAGCTGTTGTTCAGTCAAACCGTGTAAATATTGCGGATGATGAGTCGCAATCAAATAGCGAAAATGACGCAACACAAAGGCACAATAACGAGACCGCATTAAACGCTCTGGTATCTCTGCCACAGCACGACCTAAATGATATGGCTCACAGCATTGCTCATAGGGACGTGAACTGCCACAGGGGCAGTGTGTCGATTTAGCGTCTAATAAATCATTATTATTCATCAAGTTTATTATTTTGCGGCTGCAGCAATAAATTGCCGACCATAATATAGATTCGGTACCGGTTTCGCATCATAGTAAAAATGGGGCGCGGCGTGAGTGTTAGAGTCGACGCTAATTTTCCATTGTTGCTTGTTGTCTTTGGTAAAAACAGTCACAAACTTACCGGCAAACTCACTGATCGGTTCACCAGACTCTTTTCCTGGGTGAAACCGCACTAAATAATAACCAATGTAGGTTGCGCTATTTGGTTCGCTATAACGTACAAGTACACGAAAGTCGACTTCAAGTTTAGCGTGTTTAGTTTTAATCTTATTAAAAAATCGGCTATACAGATCTAAAATGTTTTCTTTACCGCTAATGATGCCTCGGTCTTGTGTTTCAGAAATATACACAGCATCGTCAGTGTATATTTGTTCAATGGCGGTTAAATCTAATTGTTCAAAAGCTTGAGTCAATTTTGTAAAATTAGCATTCAACGTCTGATGAGGGATCGGCTCTGCGGCATAAACGTTCAACGTGATTCCGCTCAAACCCACTGCTAGCAGAAGTAGAGACGACCATGGCGTATTCAATAAGGTCAATATTTTTTTCAAGGATTAGTTCTCTTTTTAGCTAACGGTGTTTTTTAAGGCAGTTGTCGCCTAAATTGTAAATCAATAATTGAAGCGATACCGTAACCGTAACTATAATTTATTCATCAACTTTGCTAAAGCGTAGAATCTTTACAAAGTATGTAGGAGGTCCATATGTCGTTAAGTGATGACCCATTATTCTTACAAGAAATGGCCGATGTGACTCCTATTAAACATCAACATCAAACACAGACTGCCCAAACATGGCCTAATCCATTAAGAGTAACAGATGCTCAACTGGCAAAGCGAGCGGCAGCAGAGCAACATGAGTTGTTACCATTATTGCCCACCGATCCTTATTTATTCAAACCGCTTAAGCCCGACGATGTGGTGAGCTATAAAATGGATGGCATTCAAGACGAAGTGTTTACACAACTTCGACTGGGTAAATATCGATTCAATACGGTGTTGGATTTACATCAATATCGGCTTTTACAGGCCCGTGAAACTTTACTTAATTACGTATTAAGTGCATATGAAAACGGAGAACGTAACATACTGGTTATTCATGGTAAGGGTTATAAAAGCAAACCTTATGCAGGATTAATGAAATCTGCAGTATGTCATTGGTTACGATTTATCGAGCCAGTTACCGCGTATCATTCTGCCACAAAAGAATGTGGCGGGGTCGGTGCGCTATTTGTGATGCTAAAAAAGTCACAGCAAAAAAAAATTGAAAATGGCGAGTTGAATAGGAAAGGTCGTGGTTTTAGATAGGTTTACATTAAATTGAGGGTGTTTATATAAAACAATGGCGCTATTATTAATTAGCGCCATTGTTTTGAGTGAAAAAAATAGATGTGAAGTGGCGGCCTCTTAATGAGCGTTTATTTGCATCAGTCACTGCAACTAATCGCTACAATCGGTCACTACATCGAGGGTTACCAGCCACACTGGCGGTTTGCCTGTGTATTTTGTTCATCTAACCAGACTTGCAAGGGGGCAAAGTAATCTAACACTGCTTCGGCGTCCATTTTGTCTGAACCTGTCACAACGTTAAGCGCTTCAGGCCAAGGTTTGCTGGCACCCATTTCGAGCATTTGATTCAGTTTAGCTCCTGCTGCTTTGTTACCATAAATGCTACAACGATGAACAGGGCCTGTGTCACCCGCAATATCACACAGTGCTTTATGGAATTGGAACTGCAGTACATGGGCTAAGAAATAACGCGTATAGGGGACATTGCCTGGGACATGATATTTAGCACCAGGATCAAAATCCGCTTCAGTACGCTCAATGGGTGCTTTAACACCTTGATATTTTTCACGTAGCTCCCACCAAGCTTGGTTATATTGCTCCGGTTTGATGGTGCCGTTAAATACTTGCCAGCGCCATTGATCAATCATTAACCCAAAAGGCATAAAGGCAATTTTATCTAATGCTTGCTTTAACAATAATCCAATGTCTTTAGACGCATCGGGGACCGTTTCAAGTAAGCCAATTTTCTGCAAATACTTAGGCGTAATAGATAAGGCTATTGTGTCGCCAATCGCTTCATGGAAGCCATCATTTGCTGAGTTTTTAAAGATGAAAGGCTGGTTTTTATAGGCTCGTTGATAAAAATTATGGCCTAATTCATGGTGAATAACACTAAAGTCTTCAGCATTTTTCTGAATACACATTTTAATGCGGATATCATCTAGGTTATCCAAGTCCCACGCCGATGCATGGCACACCACATCACGGTCTTGAGGTTGTACAAACATTGAACGGGTCCAAAATGTTTCTGGTAATGCGCCAAACCCAAGTGAAGTGAAGAAACCTTCAGCTTGTTTTACCATTTTGATTTCATCATAGCCGTTTTGGGCTAATAGTTCGGTCACGTTATAGCCAGGGTCTGCATCTTTAGGTGCAACACTGTTATAGATAGTACCCCATTGTTGAGCCCACATATTCCCCAGTAAATGCGCTGGAATAGGGCCCGTCTTTGGCGCAATGTCATCACCATATTGTTGGTTTAATTCGCCGCGAACATAGCAATGTAATGAGTCATAAAGCGGCTTTATTTGTGCCCAGAGCCGATCAAGTTCTGCTGAAAATGCCTCAGGCTCCATGTCGTATTGGCTGCGCCACAGTTCAGACAAGTCGGTATAACCTAGATCGCTTGCGCCTTGATTGGCTAATTCAACTTCGCGTTCAAATAACGGACGCATGGGTTTGGCTATTTCACGCCAACCTTTCCATGCTTCTAAAAGCAAAGCAGGGTCTTTTGACTCTGCCATAATATTAGATAACTCAGGTTGAGTAAGGCAGCGACCGTCAGCAAAGCAATACTTACCTTTGCCGTAAAGTCCATTGAGCTGTGAGACGATACTAGCCAGCTCGGCATTTTTAGCTGCATCAAGTGGAGCGGGTAATACTATGCTACTGCGAAGGCTGTTAAGCTTGCGTGCATTGACGGGTTCTAAATCTACGTTAGCGTATTTGGCCGCTTCAGTTGCATAGCGCACTGATGTGGAGGTTACTTTTTCTCCCATTGCAGCAGATAAAGCCGCGGTGTCATCTGTAATGAAATTGGAATAGATCCATTCTGCACGGTTAGCTTCAATCGATAAACTGGCTAAATCAGCCTCTGCGCGGTTAACAAAATTTATTGCGGCTGCGATATCTGTTTTTTCATCAGCAGCCTCAGTGGTGACAGTCGTGTCGTTACATGCACATAATCCTAATGCGATTGAGACAATAAGTGCAATTTGAGACGGTCGTTTTAAAGGCAAATTCATTTGTTTGCATCCTTGTTTTTCTGGTCGTAATGAGTGTACCGAAAAATAGCAAACTTTGCATATAAGTTAACAATCTGATGCGGTTGTTACTTTTTTTGTTGTTTGCATAAACAAAGAAAGCTAACAATTTCGATTGACATCTGTGCGCTCAATGATTAATTTAAACAGGTGTTTAAATTAACTTGGGTCTTGGAATGGCAAGTCGTACTGATACAAAAACAAGAATACTCGATGCAGCTGAAAAGTTGTTTGCTGAAAGAGGTTTTTCTGAAACGTCGTTACGACTGATCACGAGTAAAGCTGAAGTCAATTTGGCATCGGTCAATTACCATTTTGGTTCGAAAAAAGAATTAATTCGTGCTGTATTAGCAAGATACTTAGATGTGTTCATGCCAAGCGCTGCGATAGAAATTAATCGTTTACATAATGCGCCTGAACATGCATCACTAAACGAGATTTTTTCTGCTTTAATTAACCCGTTACTTGAATTGAATAAAGTTCGTAACGGCGGCACGATTATCTTCTTACAGTTGTTGGGCAGAGGTTACATAGAAAGCCAAGGGCATTTGCGCTGGTTTATTACCACACACTATGGCGAACATTTAGCCACATTTGTTCAAGCTGTATCAGCCAGCGTACCGCATATTCCCGCGGCTGAAATGTTTTGGCGTTTGCATTTCACTTTAGGAACTATAGTGTTCACTATGGCTTCTGCAGATGCCTTAAATGAAATTGCCGCGGCTGATTATGGTGAACATAACAATATTGAAGCAATTATTCGTAAAGTTATTCCCTATATGGCAGCTGGTGTCGCTGTCCCTGTGTTAACAAACTAAGAAGGTATAAAATGACTATCGTCATATTGCTTATTATAGCGATCATCGTCCTCTTTGGCGTACGTAATATCAGGATGCAATTTATCACGCGTCCAGTATTCTCATTTTTCAAAAAAGTGTTGCCTCCATTGTCGAGTACCGAGAAAGAAGCAATGGAAGCCGGTGATGTTTGGTGGGAAGGTGAGTTATTCCGCGGAAAACCAAACTGGAACACCTTACATGGTTATGGTAAACCAACGTTAAGTGCAGAAGAAAAAGACTTTATTGATAACCAAGTACAAACCGCATTAACCATGATTGACGATTTCGATATTGTCCATAATCGTAAAGATTTACCGCCAGAGTTATGGCAATATTTTAAAGAACAAGGCTTCTTTGCGTTAATTATTCCTAAAAAGTACGGCGGGCGTGAATTTTCAGCTTATGCAAACTCAACGATTGTGGCTAAAATTGCCACCCGCAGTGTCAGTGCTGCCGTTACCGTAATGGTGCCTAACTCGTTAGGCCCAGGTGAGCTATTAACGCATTACGGCACTCAAGAGCAAAAAGAGCGTTGGTTGCCATCGTTAGCTGTGGGTAAAGATATTCCCTGTTTCGCGTTAACGGGTCCAGAAGCGGGCAGTGATGCTGGCGCAATCCCTGACTTGGGTATTGTGTGTCGTCGTGAGTTTGAAGGCGAAGAAACATTAGGCTTAAGTTTAACTTGGAACAAACGTTACATTACCTTAGCGCCTGTAGCGACAGTATTAGGTTTAGCATTCCAAATGCGCGATCCTGACGGTTTGTTAGGTGAGATTAAAAACCTAGGTATTACTTGTGCGTTGATCCCAACGGATCATCAAGGCGTTGAAATCGGCCGTCGTCATAATCCATTAATGATGGGGTTTATGAACGGTACTACCAGTGGTGAAGATGTATTCATTCCATTGGATTGGATTATTGGTGGACCTCAGTTTGCGGGTAAAGGCTGGCGTATGCTGGTTGAGTGTTTGTCTGCAGGACGTGGTATTTCATTACCTGCGCTTGCTACTGCATCTGGCCATGTGGCCACTAAAACGACCACAGCGTATAGTTATGTTCGTCAACAGTTCGGTATGCCAATCGGTCACTTTGAAGGCGTACAAGAGGCCATGGCGCGTATTATTGCCAATACTTACCAGCTTGAAGCCGCCCGTCGTTTAACCACTCAAGGTATCGACTTAAAAGTTAAACCTTCTGTAGTTACCGCAATTGCTAAATACCATATGACAGAGTTAGGTCGTGATGTATTAGAAGACGCAATGGACATCCAGTCGGGTAAAGGCATCCAATTAGGACCTAAAAACTATTTAGGTCATGCATACATGGCAACTCCTATTTCAATTACCGTAGAAGGTGCAAACATTTTGACTCGGTCATTGATGATTTTTGGCCAAGGTGCAACGCGCTGTCATCCCTACGTTTTGGCTGAAATGGAAGCCGCGGCGATGGAAGATGAAACATCAGCATTAGATCGTTTCGATTCTCTGTTACTGGGACACATAGGTTATGCCACCGGTAACGCCTTACGATCATTGGGTAATGCGCTAACGGGCAGTCGTTTTGCCAGTGCGCCAGTGAGCGGTCCGACGCAGCAATATTATCGTGATATGACGCGTATCTCTTCATCACTTGCCATCATGACTGATGTTTCGATGTTGATAATGGGCGGCGACCTTAAACGTAAAGAAATGCTCTCTGCACGTATGGGTGATGTATTAAGTCAGCTATACCTAGCGTCCGCCACGTTGAAACTGTTTGAAGATAATGGTCGTCAACAAGATGATTTACCTGCAGTGCATTATGTGATGACGGAGCGTTTACATTTAGCGGCTAAAGCGTTGAATGACGCTATCCATAATTTTCCAAGCAAAATCGCGGCAGTATTACTGCGAGTATTGATTTTTCCATTAGGGAATCACTTCAACGCACCAAGCGACAAGTTGGCGGTCGATTTAGTGACCGGTATGCTAAAGCCTGGACCGGCACGAGACCGTATCACTTTCCTTTGTAGTGATGTTGAAGATGACCAAAGTGGTATTGCGGAAGTAGAGCAGGCGTTCTTAGCCAAATATGCTGCCAAAGAGCTGTATAAAAAGTTGAAGAAAGCTCAACGTAGCGGTCATATAAAATCCAAGCTTCCAATGCTTGAGTTATTTGACGTAGCGTTAGCAAAAGACATTATCACTGAAGCTGAACATAAACAGCTTGTCGAAGCAGATGTATTGCGTTTAGCCGCTATTAACGTCAATGACTTTGAAACGCTATAATGTAAGTTGATTACTTTTATGTGAGTCTTTGATGTAAATCATTGGCGCCAAATAAACCCTGACTCTGTCGGGGTTTATTTTATTACGATAAGGGGATAAACAGACATTGTTAGAAATACAACAAGGGAGGGATAGGCGAGTTTTGGGGGGGGTAGGCTGTTTATTATTAGCGTTATTAGCGTTCTAAATTTAACCCATAAAAAAGCCAATCCGAAGACTGGCTTTAGGGTTAACGAGATAATCACAATATAAAAACTATTGAGTGTTACTCGTTACGCGTAGTTGTTGATTAAGCAACGATAAGTACTTTACAAGTGTTAGTGCCACCGATGGTTTCCATCGCGTCACCTTTAGTCATCAGTACCAGATCACCACTGACCAAATAACCGGCGTTAACCATGCAGTTTAATGCTTCTTTAGCTAATTCATCAGCAGGATAAGCTGTTGAATCAAACTCAATAGGCTGTACACCACGGAACATAGCCATGCTAGCTAATGTTTTTTGATGACGTGATAATGCAAAAATCGGCAAACCAGAGCTGATACGTGACATTAATTTAGCTGTCGCGCCAGATTCAGTTAACGAAATAATCGCTTTAACACCTGGCAAGTGGTTAGCAGCATACATGGTTGATAGTGCAATCGTTTCTTCAACTGAAGAGAAACGTTCATCCATACGGTGCTTAGACACATTTACACTTGGGTGCAACTCTGCGCCTAAACAAACGTTAGCCATTGCCAGAACGGTTTCTTCAGGGAAATCGCCCGCAGCGGTTTCTGCTGAAAGCATCACCGCATCAGTACCGTCTAACACTGCGTTAGCCACGTCCATCACTTCTGCACGTGTTGGCATTGGGCTTGAAATCATTGATTCCATCATTTGTGTTGCAGTGATCACGGCTTTGTTGAGTTGACGCGAACGTTCAATTAACCGTTTTTGTACAGCAACAAGTGCCGCATCGCCGATTTCAACACCTAAGTCACCACGAGCAACCATGACGACGTCTGATGCCCGGATAACATCGTCCATAGCTTCGTCAGATTCAACCGCTTCTGCACGTTCAACTTTAGCGACAATTAATGCTTTACTGCCCGCTTCAAGTGCTAACGAACGCGCTAAATCAAGATCCGCACCCGTTCGAGGAAACGATACCGCTAAGTAATCAACATCAATCAACGCAGCTGTTTTGATATCAGCCATGTCTTTTTCAGTGAGGGCAGGAGCGGTTAAGCCGCCGCCTTTTTTGTTGATGCCTTTGTTATTTGATAACGGGCCTGCTATTGTAACGCTGGTGAAGACTTTATTAGCCTCAACACGTTCAACTTTTAACTGCACTCGGCCATCATCAAGCATTAATATATCGCCAATAACGACATCATTAGGTAATTGCTTGTAATCGATACCCACTTGAGTTTCATCACCTTCGCCCTTTGCTAAATCAGCATCAAGGATAAAAGCATCACCTAAGTTAAGCTTGATTTTTTTGTTATCTTTAAAGGTAGAAATACGAATTTTAGGCCCTTGCAAGTCACCTAAAATAGCGACGTGTTTGCCCAATTCTTTAGCAATTCTACGTGTATCTGTAGCACGCTTTAAATGATCTTCTGGTGAACCGTGTGAGAAGTTAAGTCTAACAACGTTAGCACCTGCCACGATAATTTTACGTAAATTGTCATCGCGATCAGTTGCTGGCCCTAGTGTAGTAACGATTTTAGTTCTGCGGAACATAAGATACTCCGTTAATGATAAGAAAGATTTTGTGTTAAATAGAATTTGGTTATTTAAAGTGCTTAAGCAATCTCGGCACTTAAATGATGTAACTATATTAACAGACATTCTCAACAAATGTAGTAAAGTTACAAACAAAAAGATCGTTTTTATTGTGTGATTTATGTGACAGATCAGCGATTTTTGCAATAAAAAAAGCCAAACAGAATAAACCGTTTGGCCTTATGAACAATATTTGATTGCGAGACATGATAATTTACACGATTAAACATAACTGAATTGTGTAATTATTTACCAGTTATCTTGTAAGCTTTGTGCAAAATTCACTGTATAAATGAGAATGAGTTGTGTCGATTGATGATAGTTGTTGAGTCTATCGATCCTCAGTCTAATCATCCGTAACATCTTCGTTTAATCGGCCATCGATTTAAATAGTCAAATCTTTGTTCACTCGAGATTCTTTTAATACTTCTTTAACGCGTTTTAAATTATCACGAAAACGAGGGCCTCGGCGTAAGGTAAACCCTGTTGCCAATACGTCTATGGTAACCAGTTGCGCTAAGCGCGATGCCATTGGTAAATACATGTCAGTATCTTCGGGCACTTCCATTGTTACAGGTAATGTACATTCCAGAGAAAGTGGCGAATTACGGGCTGTAATACCAATGACTGCGGCGCCATTTTCACGAGCGATACGGGCTATTTCAATCAGTGATTTAGTCCGGCCAGTGTGTGAGATTAATACCACTACGTCGCCTTCATTACAGTTAATACAGCTCATGCGCTGCATTAACACATCATCGAAACATATCACTGGTACATTAAAGCGAAAGAACTTGTTTTGCGCATCATGGGCTACAGAGGCTGAGGCACCAAGGCCAAAAAATGAAATAGTCTTAGCTTGAGTTAGAATATCAACGGCTTTATTTATCGCCGCTGTGTCTAAACTTTGGCGTGCAGTATCAAGCGATGCCATTGATGATTCGAAGATTTTTGTGGTATATGAATCGGGTGAATCATCTTCTTCAACGTGACGGCTAACATAAGGTGTACCGTTAGCAAGACTTTGAGCCAAATGTAACTTAAAATCAGGGAACCCCTTAGTGTCTAGTCGACGACAAAAGCGATTGACGGTTGGCTCACTTACATCAGCCATCTTGGCTAAGGTGGCGATACTTGAATGTATAGCTGTTTGCGGTGAGGCTAATATGACTTCGGCAACTTTACGTTCCGATTTACTAAATTGGGTAAGGCTTTTTTGAACCTTTTCAAGGGTATTCATAAGCATGCATCCGCTAGAAAGTAGCTAAAAGTAGGTAATGTAATTTTATATCATAACTTACAGGAATTACGTAAATTAAGTTATTTATTTACTTATGGTAGTAATCCGTAATTATTTTTCAATACATAGATCATGGTTAAATGGTTCTCAATCTTTGTTATTGGTAGAAAATCATAGCAGATAATAGATACACATGACTAGATTAAAAACAATACAATAAATGCAAATTAAAGATGCAAAATTTAAATTCTGTTGTTATATTACAACAAAAGTGTGCTTTTATTCATTTATTCATTGACCAAATTGGAACATGACACACACATATAATCAGGAGAGCTTTAAGCAATGGGCAAATCAATTGGAGCCAAGGCTTGTGACTTCGTACTTTTCGGTACTAAAGGCGATTTAGCTAGGCGTAAACTATTACCTTCCCTATATCAGCTAGATAAAGCAGAATTGCTTGATAAAGAAACCAAGGTAATCGGTGTAGCAAAAGACGCATTTACTCAAGAAGAGTTTATCGCCCTCGTTACTAAAGCATTAAATACATTTGTAAAAGACGAACTTTGCCCAACCACGCTAGCGCGCTTCCTCAGTCGTTGTCATTATATTGGTACCAATTTTAAAGATCCTGAAGGTTATCGTGCCTTCCACGATTTACTTGAACCCAGTAAGCGCGTCATGGTGAATTACTTCGCAACGCCTCCTTCGATTTTTGGTGTCATCTGCCGCTGTTTACATGCACAAAACCTGATTCAATCTGATACCCGTGTTGTGCTTGAAAAGCCGATTGGTACCGACTTGGAATCATCACATGTAATTAATAACCAAGTGGCTGAATTTTTCAATGAGAATCAGGTATATCGTATCGATCATTATCTTGGTAAAGAAACGGTACAAAATCTAATTGCTCTGCGTTTTGCTAATTCTTTATTTGCCTCTAAATGGGATAACCGTACGATTGATCATGTCCAGATCACGGTTGCTGAAGAAGTCGGTATTGAAGGGCGTTGGGGCTACTTTGATGGCGCTGGACAAATGCGCGACATGATCCAAAACCATTTATTACAAGTGTTAACCTTGGTTGCGATGGATCCACCGGTCAATTTAGATGCTGACAGTATTCGTGACGAAAAAGTAAAAGTGCTTAAGTCACTGCGTCCCATTAACCAAGAGAATGTGTATGAAAATACTGTTCGGGGTCAATACAGTGCCGGCTTCTTAAAAGGCTCACCCGTTCCCGGTTATCTTGAAGAAGAAGATGCCAACACCCAATCGAATACCGAAACCTTTGTGGCGTTACGTGTAGATATCGATAACTGGCGTTGGGCTGGCGTACCATTCTACTTGCGCAGTGGTAAGCGTATGCCATTTAAGAGCAGTGAAATTGTGGTGTACTTTAAAAACCCACCGCATAACTTATACCGTGCAAGCTACCGTAATCTCCCACCGAATAAACTGACTATTCGTTTGCAACCTCACGAAGGGGTTGAAATTCAGATGATGAACAAGGTGCCAGGTCTTGAGCAAAAGCAACGTCTTCAAACCACTAAGCTTGATTTAAGTTTCAGTGACACCTTTAAAAATGAACGCATTGCAGATGCTTATGAGCGTTTGTTACTTGAAGCCATGCTTGGTAATCAAGCGCTGTTTGTTCGTCGTGATGAAGTTGAGCAAGCGTGGACATGGGTCGATGGTATTATTCAGTCATGGGAACAAAGTGGCGAAAAACCTAAACCATACCCTGCTGGCACGTGGGGACCTGTTGCATCCGTTGCATTGATAACCAAAGATGGTCGTTCTTGGGACGAGTAGGGAGTAAACATGATTAAAGAAGCCGTATTTAAATCGTTCAATACACCCGCTGATTTAGACGCTAAATTAGCCGATAAAATTGCTAGGCAATTACAAGATGCTGTTGATACCCGTGGTAAAGCCAGCTTAGTGGTTTCTGGCGGCTCAACACCCGTGAAATTATTTGAGCTATTGAGTCATAAGCTTGTTGATTGGAGTGATGTTTATATTACTTTGGCCGATGAACGCTGGGTTGACACTGATGAAAATGATTCAAATGAAAGGTTAGTTCGTCAGCATTTTCTGCAAAATCGTGCCGCTAGCGCTAAGTTTCGCGGTTTGAAAAATATGTTTGCGACGCCTGAAGCGGGTTGCGACATGACCAGCGAATCGTTAGCTAATTTCCCCCGTCCTTTTGACGTGGTGATACTGGGAATGGGTACTGATGGCCATACATGTTCATGGTTTCCTTGCAGTGCAGAGCTTGATAATACCTTAAATACCAAAGCGGTATGTGTAGCTGTTAACCCAACTACCGCGCCGCATGCACGTATCACATTGTCTAAAGATGCCATTTTAAATAGTCGTCAGATTTATTTGCATCTTGTCGGAGAACCAAAATTAACTGTATATCATCAGGCTCTCGAGAATGATGATGTTACTCAAATGCCCATTAGAGCCGTATTAGCGCAGCATAAAACGCCCGTTGATGTGTTCTATAGCGCGTAAGGAGTTTTACCATGCATTCAGTAGTACAAGCCGTTACCGATAGAATTATTGCTCGTAGTCAACAATCTCGATCAACGTATTTAACCGCGCTAAACGATGCTAAAGCCCAAGGGGTTCATCGTAGTGCATTAAGTTGTGGCAATTTGGCCCATGGTTTTGCAGCCTGTCAGCCGGTAGCAAAAGATTCTTTACGCCAGCTAACGAAAGCCAATATTGGTATTGTGACTGCATTTAATGACATGTTGTCAGCACATCAACCCTATGAAACTTATCCAAATATGCTTAAGCAAGCGTGTATGGATGTGGGTAGTGTGGCACAAGTCGCGGCAGGTGTTCCTGCCATGTGTGACGGTGTGACCCAAGGTCAGCCAGGCATGGAACTTAGCTTACTGAGTCGTGAAGTTATTGCTATGTCTACTGCAGTTGGTTTGTCGCACAATATGTTTGATGGTGCGCTACTACTGGGTATTTGTGACAAAATCGTTCCTGGTTTATTAATCGGTGCATTAAGCTTTGGTCATTTGCCGATGTTATTTGTGCCTGCTGGTCCAATGAAGTCAGGTATTCCAAATAAAGAAAAAGCGCGTATTCGTCAACAATTTGCCCAAGGGCAGGTTGATCGTGCCGCATTGCTTGAAGCAGAAGCTAAGTCATATCATAGCGCCGGCACATGTACCTTTTATGGTACGGCTAACTCTAACCAGTTAATGCTTGAAATCATGGGGTTACAATTACCTGGTTCATCGTTTGTTAATCCTGATGATCCATTACGTGATGAATTAAGCAAAATGGCTGCCAAACAAGTGTGCCGCCTAACCGCAATGGGTACACAGTACACTCCGATTGGTGAACTGGTCTCTGAAAAGTCGGTAGTTAATGGCATTGTGGGTATTCTCGCGACCGGTGGTTCAACTAACTTAACCATGCACATTGTCGCTGCAGCTCGCGCCGCTGGCATTATCGTTAATTGGGATGATTTTTCTGATTTATCTGATGCAGTACCATTATTAGCCCGCGTATATCCAAATGGTCATGCCGATATTAATCACTTCCATGCAGCAGGTGGCATGGCGTTGTTGGTTAAAGAGTTACTTGATGGTGGCTTATTGCATGAAGATGTCAATACCGTTGCAGGTTATGGCTTACGTCGATATACCCAAGAACCTCGTTTGTTTGATGGCGAGCTTAAGTGGGTTGATGGTGTCACTGAAAGCTTAGACAAAGAAGTGTTAACCCACCTTGCAACACCATTTCAACATAATGGCGGTTTGAAATTGCTCAAAGGTAACTTAGGCCGCGCAGTGATTAAAGTATCTGCAGTGCCCGATAAAAATCGCGTAGTTGAAGGTCCTGCGATTGTGATTGATGATCAAAACAAACTCGATGCACTATTCCAAGCGGGTGAGCTTGACAGAGATTGTGTTGTGGTTGTTAGAGGTCAAGGCCCTAAAGCTAACGGCATGCCTGAGCTGCATAAACTCACACCTTATTTAGGTACCCTACAAGACAAAGGTTTTAAAGTTGCACTAGTGACTGACGGCCGTATGTCAGGTGCATCAGGTAAAGTACCTGCAGCAATTCATTTAACCCCAGAAGCGCTAGACGGTGGTTTGATTGCCAAAGTTGAAAACGGTGATTTAATTCGTGTTGATGCTACAACGGGTGAATTAACCCTGTTTGTTGACGAGAAGACACTTGCAAGCAGAACCGCAGGGATAGTGGATTTACATCATTCAAGTTATGGCATGGGCCGTGAGTTGTTTGGCGCGCTACGTAGCAGTTTGAGCAGCCCAGAAACAGGTGCTCGCAGTACTAATGCGATTGATGAATTATACTAACGACAAAGGAAGACTGTAATATGCTTGAGCCTAATAATTGGTTGCTCCAACCACAAGACGTGTTTAAACGCAGCCCGGTTGTTCCGGTCATGGTCATTAATAAACTTGAACACGCTGTCCCATTAGCAAAAGCGTTAGTGGCTGGCGGCATTAGTGTTTTAGAAGTCACTTTACGAACTCCATGTGCGTTAGAAGCGATAGCTAAAATTGCTAAAGAAGTGCCAGAAGCATTGGTTGGTGCAGGGACCATTTTAAATGAAGCCCAGTTACAACAAGCTATTGATGCGGGTTCGCAATTTATCATTACCCCGGGTGCAACGGTTGATCTATTAAAAGCGGCCAAGAAAGGCACTGTGCCGTTAATTCCAGGTGTCGCGAGTATTTCAGAGATTATGGTGGGTATGGAGTTGGGTTACACTCACTTCAAGTTTTTCCCCGCAGAAGCCTCAGGTGGCGTTAATGTATTAAAGTCTTTCTCTGGCCCACTGTCTGAGATCCGATTCTGTCCAACTGGCGGGATCAGCCCAGCGACTTATAAAGATTATTTAGCATTATCAAATGTTGATTGCATTGGCGGCAGCTGGATTGCACCGACTGATGCTGTAGATAACGAAGAGTGGGATCGCATTACACAATTGTGTAAAGAAGCCCTGGCGGCTTTGTAATACATTGATTGTGTGACCTAAAAAACCAGCTTATGCTGGTTTTTTATTATCGATAGTTTACTGTGTATATCATTAACTTAATTTATGAAAAGTTCTTATTATTCAGTTTGGTGTAATCTAAGCGTTGGTGATAATCTAAGCGTTATTGTTGATAAGTATACGATTATTGATGTTTTAAGCCTAAAACGATGCAAACTCATTCATTTTTAAGAGGTATTCTCTATGTTTTATGATTTAACGGTTGTGCAATTTAGTAAAATGCTCAATAACTTAAGTTCAATTCTTGCGAAAGGGGAAGACTTTGCCGAAGCTAAAAAGATTGAAATGTCGGTATTACTTAACTCACGTTTAGCAGCAGATCAATTCAACTTAATTCGCCAAGTACAAATCGCGTGTGATACCGCAAAATTATCGGTTGCGCGGTTAACGGGTCAACAAGACAGTGCGCCAAAACATGAAGATAATGAAACGACTGTGGCAGAATTACAAACCCGCATAACCTCGGTTATTGGATATTTAGCCACTTTTAAAGCAGAAGATTTTGTTGGTGCCCAAACCCGTAAGATCACTCATCATCGTTGGAACGATAAATACCTTACCGGCCACGATTTCTTACTTGAGCATGCAATCCCTAATGTTCATTTCCATATCACAACCGCCTATTCAATCTTGCGTCATAATGGGGTTGAAGTCGGTAAAAAAGATTACTTAGGTGCAATGTCATTTAAGTCATAACTGAGCCACTAGTGACCAACAGAAATAGCCAGTGTCATTGGCGCCACTAAAACCAGCCTGAGCTGTTTTTTTGTTATCTAGCCAAATAAGACTAATAAACAACAATAATAGGGTAAGTTGTGGATAGCGGCACGAAGGGGGCTTATTACTAGATAGCTGCATTTGAGATAGTAAACGTTTATTAAGCAACTCTTGTGTCCAGCTAATGCCGTTGTAGTAACCTGTCATAGGCAGGTATTTCCGTATAAATGGGTCTTGTTAGCAGAACGCTAGGCAAGTTTGATATGCAATATGTCAAAGATGCTGATTTTTATCCATTTGGCTTATCTCTTATTTTGTATTGAGGTTATATTATCCGAAGCCTGAATAACGATAATACGGCTTAGGATATAAGTGTGTTATTTCGAAGTAAGGTTCCATCTGGCCAATCATGTTTATAGGGACTTTTTGCTATTCAGTTGTAGGAGTGAACATGAAAACAATCGGTATGATAGGTGGCATGAGTTGGGAGTCAACACTGAGTTACTACCAGGCCATTAATCAAGGGGTGAAGTCTACTTTAGGCGGACTTCATTCGGCCAAAATTTGTCTGTACAGTGTCGATTTTGCTGAAATTGAAATATTGCAACATCAAGGGTTGTGGGACGATACCGCCATTCATTTATCAAATGCGGCTAAGGCTGTTGAAGCGGGCGGGGCTGACTTTTTGTTGATTTGTACCAATACAATGCACAAAGTGGCCGATGACATTCAAGCACAAATCTCTATTCCTATTTTACATATCGCCGATGCCACCGCCGAGGCGTTGTTAGCCGACGGTATCGGTAAAGTGGGCTTATTGGGTACGCGCTTTACTATGGATCAAGATTTTTATAAGCAGCGTATCACCGATAACTATCCGATCGAAGTCATTGTGCCTTCGCCAGACGATCAAATATTAATCCATAATGTGATATATCAAGAGTTGTGCCTAGGCAAGATTAATCTGCAATCTCGACAATGCTATCTTAGTATTATTGATAAATTATTCGCTCAAGGAGCCGAGGCAGTGATTTTAGGTTGTACTGAAATAGCCTTACTGGTGCAGCAACAACATACCAATGTGCCTTTGTATGATACCACTCAAATTCATGCTCACAGCGCTGTTATGCTGGCGCTAGCAAAGTAGTTTTGTAAGGTTTTTACACAGTCAAAGGTATAAAAAAAACGCCTTACGATAATTATCTCGTAAGGCGTAGTGTTATAAGCTTACTGCTTGTTATTGAGTTGACTAGTCTTTATAAGCTCTGCCATAGAAACTGTCCAATAACACTTGTTTAAGCTCTTTAATCAACGGGTAACGTGGATTGGCACCCGTACATTGATCATCAAAAGCATCTTCAGCAAGCTCATCCAGTTTGGCGATAAAATCTGCTTCATTAACACCGGCGTCCTGGATTGATGCAGGAATACCTATGGTTGTTTTCAGCGCTTCGATTTTTTCAATCAGCTTGTCAACTTTTTGAGCATCGGTTTTACCCCCAAGCTTTAAATAATCTGCAATGGCAGCATAACGACACAGTGCTTTAGGGCGGTCGTATTGACTAAAAGCGGCTTGCTTGGTTGGCATATCCGTCGCGTTAAAGCGGATCACGTTAGAGATTAACAGCGCGTTAGCTAAGCCGTGTGCTAGGTGGAACTCAGCACCTAACTTGTGCGCCATTGAGTGACAAACACCTAAGAATGCATTGGCAAAAGCAATACCGGCAATCGTCGCACCATTGTGAACTTTTTCTCGGGCAACTGGCGCGTTTGCACCAAACTCATAGGATTCTGGTAGGTACTTAAACAATAGGTCCAATGCTTGTAGCGCTTGGCCATCACTGTATTCGTTTGCCATTACACTCACATAAGCTTCTAACGCATGTGTAACAGCATCAATGCCACCAAAAGCGGTGAGTGATTTGGGCATATCCATGACTAAGTTAGGATCAACAATCGCCATATTCGGGGTTAATTGATAGTCAGCGATAGGATACTTCATTCCGGTTACTTCATCAGTTACCACGGCAAAAGGGGTCACTTCTGAACCTGTACCTGAGGTTGTCGGAATGGCAACCATTTGAGCTTTAACGCCCATTTTAGGGAATTTGTATATACGTTTACGGATATCCATAAAGCGCAGTGCTAAATCGGCAAAATCAACATCAGGGTGCTCGTACATCACCCAAATAATTTTAGCGGCATCCATTGGCGAACCACCACCGAGTGCAATAATGACATCGGGTTGGAAGCTTTGGGCGACTTTTGCACCTTGGCGAACAATGGCTAAGGTTGGGTCTGCTTCTACTTCATAAAAAATTTCGGTTTCAAGACCCTGTGCTTTCAGAATTTTTAAGGTCTCGTTACAGTAACCATTATTAAATAAGAATTTGTCAGTAATGATCAGCGCACGTTTTTTATCACTTAACTCTTCTAGTGCTATCGGTAAACAGCCGCGGCGGAAGTATATAGATGATGGAAGTTTGTGCCACAACATATTTTCAGCCCTCTTAGCGACCATTTTCTTATTGATCAAGTGGCTTGGACCGACATTTTCCGAAATTGAATTACCGCCCCATGAACCACAACCTAGCGTTAACGACGGCGCTAATTTAAAGTTGTACAAGTCACCGATGCCACCATGAGATGCCGGTGTATTAATTAGAATACGTGCAGTTTTCATTCTAAAACCAAAGATTTTAACACGTTCATCTTGGGTGTCTTGATTGGTATATAAACCTGATGTATGGCCAATACCCCCTAACGTGACTAAGGCTTCGGCTTTATCCATTGCCTCGTTAAAGTCTTTTGCTTTATACATTCCCAATAACGGAGACAACTTCTCGTGAGCAAATGCTTCTGCATCATCTATATCAGTTACTTCACCAATGAGGACTTTAGTGGTGCTAGGAACGTCAAAACCCGCCATTGCAGCAATTGCCACCGCACTTTGGCCAACAATATCAGCATTCAGTCCGCCATTTTTAAGGATCACCGTTTGCATTGCTGCGGTTTCAGCTTTAGACAGGATATATCCGCCATGGCTGATAAAGCGCTCTTTTACTTGCTTGTAAATACTGTCCACAATAATCACGGCTTGTTCAGAAGCACAAACTACGCCATTGTCGAAGGTTTTTGACATTAAAATTGAGCTCACAGCACGTTTGATGTCTGCGGTTTCGTCAATCACAATCGGCGTATTACCCGCGCCCACACCAATGGCAGGTTTACCAGACGAGTAGGCGGCTTTAACCATGCCAGGTCCCCCCGTAGCTAAAATTAAGTTAATTTTTTCATGAGTCATCAATTGGTTAGACAGTGCAACACTCGGTTGGTCTATCCAGCCAATGATGTCTTTAGGCGCACCCGCGGCCACTGCGGCATCTAATACAATTTTAGCTGCTGTGGTGGTTGAGTTTTTCGCCCTTGGGTGGGGTGAGAAAATAATGCCATTACGGGTTTTTAAGCTGATAAGGGCTTTAAAAATAGCGGTTGAAGTGGGATTCGTGGTGGGAACAATACCGCAAATAATACCGACAGGCTCTGCAATGGTAATGGTACCAAAGGTTAAATCCTCAGATAGAATGCCACAGGTTTTTTCATCTTTGTATTTGTTATAAATGTATTCAGAGGCAAAGTGGTTTTTAATCACCTTATCTTCTAATACACCCATACCCGTTTCGGTTACGGCCATTTTAGCTAATGGTATACGTGCATCTGCAGCGGCCAAAGCGGCCGCCCTAAAGATGATATCAACTTGTTCTTGGCTAAAATTGGCAAACTCTGCTTGGGCTTTGGCAACGCGTTCTACTAATAAATCTAGCTCTTGCGTATTGGTGACTGTCATAGTGGTTTCCTGTAAAAATATTCAACAAATTAGTTTTGCAAAATATTCTTTGTAAATAAAATTACAACTTTTAGGCTATATTTGTTGTGATGATGACCACAAAAGCGTAACTAATGTAATTTTATTACAGCATTGAATGCTTTTTAGCCACTTAATATTCAACTTCTGTTCATCCAGCACTTCGATATGACCTAACGCTTATACTCGCTCAACATGATGATCTGCTTATGGCACTATTTAATAATGGCGTTAAATCAGTCATCACTGGGTCTATCGTCATCAACTAGTGCAATGGTCAATAGACTTGGGGGTGCGTTTTTAGTTGTTTTACACTGAAATTCTTTTACCTTTTACCTTTAACCTTATACCTTGACCTAATTAATTAACCATATCAAACAGTTTGAAAATAGTCTGTTGAATGTATGAAATATCTTAGTACTGATTAATGCATATAAGCAAATGCTAAAGCATTTTTTTTCTTACTTAATCAGTCAATTGTGATTGATATCAATATTTATAAGGGCGGATTGACTCACTTTAAGGCCAATATTAAATGTGGCCGAATGTATGCTTTGGTTAGATTAACGTGGTGACTCTCAAACCAAACTCATCTTCTGTTAACCCCTTAAGGGTGATTATACAGAGTGATTGTTGTGGCTTGATGTTTAAATGGCACTACTGATGCTCAGTAAAAGCGTGTTTTACGCGCTAATATTGTTACTGTCGCAAGTACCATCTTTGCCGTACGGTATCGATTTGCCACTCACTAAAGCGCTATCTAGTCTCAATGCTAGCGTTTATGCCCTTGGGTTTATGGCGATAGATCCATTAATGACGGACAAGTATACCAATAAGAATGACCAGCAATGGTGGTTGGAACAACCAAGTGCTTTTTTATGCTTATTGCTCGCGACTTAATTCCATGATGCCTGCGGTTTTTGAACCAAATAATTGCTGATGTAAGCGGCCTGCAAACTCATCAGTCATGCCGGAAATATAATCGGCAATAACCCGCATTGGATTATTGTTTTCATTACACTCAGCTAACCATCGTTCACGAGTGTTGAGCGGTAATAGACGCTCTGGATCAGAGGAAAACGCTTCAAACAATTCCATTACAATTTGTTGTCCTTTGTATTCCAACATTTGAATTTCGGGTTTACGAATAACGTACTTAAACACCAATTGTTTAAGTACATGTAAAGCTGAAGCAAAGTCTGGCTCTAATTCTGCATTATATTTTAATAAGTCTTGTTCAAATTGTGGATTGGCGCTGATGCCAATCGCAGTCACGAAACCGTTGACTAAGGTACCGATGGCATCTTTGCGTAAATGATGCTCATGGGAAAATAGTTTGTCACCTATTTGTGCCATTTCCGATATGAGCCATTGATCCTTGATCTCCGTTAACTGCTCAACCACATCGCGTTGCCACTGATGTTGATTAACAATCCCCATGACAATGGCATCTTCTAGATCATGCACGGCATAAGCAATATCGTCAGCCAACTCCATAATAGAGCAGTCAAAGGACTTATAGCGGGTTTTAAGATGTGGGTAATTGGCGTGAGTATGATTTTGCTCACTAGTGATAAACAACTGTCTATCAGACTCGGATAATGAATCTAATACCCAATCAACAATAGGTTTATCATCATCAAACAAGCCTTTTACTGGTGGCCATTCTGATGGTTTTAATTGACGATGATTGGCAATGTCTGGACGGTGTTGATCAACAAATAACTGCCCATGAGTTGCGGGGTATTTCATCACACCCAATAGCGTCCGCCGAGTCAGATTCATCCCCCATGACGGTGTATAGGGCTCTAAACGGGTTAAAATACGGAATGTTTGGCCATTTCCTTCAAATCCACCATGATGACGCATCATGTAATTTAATGCGACTTCGCCCCCGTGGCCAAAGGGTGGGTGGCCTATATCGTGAGCTAAACAAATCGATTCAATTAAGCTCATAGAGTTAAGCAAGTACTTAAGTTCTGGATACTTACGACGTAACTGTGCGGTGATGCCGGTACCAATTTGAGAGACTTCCAACGAATGGGTCAAACGAGTGCGATAAAAGTCATTCATGCCGATACCAAGCACTTGGGTTTTGGCTTGAAGTCGTCGAAATGCGGCAGAATGTAGGATTCGGCCACGATCGCGCTGATAAGGACTGCGGTGATCATTACGGCGTTGTTTATCTTCGCCAAGTAGACGTTGTTGCCAACAGTCCTCATGTTCTGTACTACTGGGCATGACAGTGTTATCAGGCATATAATTCCTTTACAGCATTTGATTAATTTCGTCTAAATTCAATGTAAAACTTGGAATAAAACAATCACGGAAGTAACCAACTGCAGGGTTAGGGTTGTCGTCTATCATTTGTTCTAAACGTTTACAGGCACTGTTGAATTCGCTGTTACCGGCTTTTTGTTCTTCTAAGCATTTAAGATACGCGCATAAGGTATCGGCGGCTTTCACAATGGCTTTGTATTGTGGGTCAGCATCTTGACTAATGAATAAACTGCGGTAATCTTCTTTAAATTCATCAGGTACCATTTCAAGCATTCGTTGTTCGGCTATGGCTTCGATCTTTTTATATTCAGCTTCTATCTCTTTATTAAAATATTTAACCGGTGTGGGCAAGTCTCCGGTTAGAATTTCACTGGCATCATGATAAATCGCAATCGTTGCAGCTTTATTGGCGTCTAAGTCTGTGGCGAATTTCTTATTGCTGATGATCACTAAAGCGTGGGCAACCATAGCCACTTGCAGTGAATGTTCTTGGACGTTTTCGCGACGCACGTTATGCATTAACGGCCAACGTTGGATTAGCTTCATCCGCGATAAATGGGCAAATAAATGACTCATGAGACTCCTTACTGCGCTCAATAGATTCAGTCAGCTTACATGAGCTTATCGATAAAAAAAAGCGACTGTTCAGTCGCTTAGTATTTTGTGCTAGAGATGCAGTGTCAAGAGACTATTGACGATAATCTTCTAAGAATTCGCCAAACTCGGTAAGGGCTTTAGCCAAATCTTCTTTATAGGGCAAAAAAACCACTCGAAGGTGATCGGGCTCTGGCCAATTAAAGGCTGTTCCTTGTACTAACAGAATTTTTTTAGTTTTTAATAAATCAAGTACCAAGCGTTCGTCATCACGTAAATTAAACTTTTTCATGTCTAACTTCGGAAATGCGTATAAGGCTCCTTTAGGCTTTTTACAGCTGACCCCAGGGATTTGATTAAGCAATTCATATACGGCATCACGTTGTACGGTTAAACGACCGTTTGGTAATATCAATTCATTAATTGACTGATAACCCCCTAATGCGGTTTGAATAGCATGTTGATTGGGTACATTGGCACACAAACGCATTGAAGCGAGCATTTCTAAGCCTTCAATGTAGCTTTTGGCGGCTTTTAAATTACCCGATAACATCATCCAACCGACACGAAACCCAGCTGCGCGATACGCTTTAGATAAGCCATTAAAGGTGATGGTTAAAATATCATCAGACAAGCCCGCCGCTGGAATATGCTTAGCTTCGTCATACAGAATTTTGTCGTAAATCTCATCCGCGAATAAAATCAAATCATGTTGGCGACATAGCTCAATAACTTCTAACAACAATTCTTTACTGTAAACTGCGCCGGTTGGATTATTGGGGTTGATCAACACTATTGCGCGGGTGCGACTGCTAATTTTGCGTTTAATATCGTCTAAGTCTGGAAACCAATCGGCTTCTTCATCGCAACGGTAATGTACCGCGTTACCACCGGCAAGGTTTGCTGCCGCAGTCCATAATGGATAATCAGGCGAGGGGATGAGTACTTCATCATCGGTGTTGAGTAGGCCTTGCATAGCCATCATAATCAATTCTGATACACCATTACCAATGTAGATATCTTCAATATCAACGCCAAATATGCCTTGTGCTTGATAGTGTTGCACAATGGCTTTACGCGCAGAGAATAAGCCTTTCGATTCGCAGTAACCTTGCGCACTCGGTAGATTTAAAATGACATCTCGGACGATTTCTTCTGGTGCTTCAAATCCAAACGGGGCTGGGTTGCCGATATTAAGCTTTAAAATACGATGGCCTTCGTCTTCTAAACGACGGGCTTCTTTATGGACGGGTCCACGTATATCGTAACAGACTGAATCAAGCTTATTGGATTTGATAATGGGTCGCATACTACTCTCGATAACTAAATACGGCTTAAGTTAGCGAACCATAACGAATTTATTGTTCTTGTGGAAGAGGCATAAGAGTAAAATGAACAAATTAATCAGTCAAAAATGCTGTTATTGCCAGTTTGATGGCACAAATAAAAGTGTTTTATACTGTTGTTAATGCCTAATACAGTTGTCTTATTCCATTTTATAACAAAAAAGCCAGCACTTAGTGCTGGCTTTTAATGCATTAACTTGTGTTATTGATATTTTATCAATAACACACGTTAACGGGCAATTAAACGCGCTTTTTGAACTCGCCGGTACGAGAGTCAATTTCAATCTTGTCACCCACTTTGACAAAGTCAGCAACTGTGACCGTGCCACCACCAGTAATAGTAGCAGGCTTCATCACTTTACCTGAAGTATCACCACGAGCGGATGGCTCGGTGTAAATAACTTCACGTACGATGTGGATCGGCAATTCAACAGATATCGCTTTCTCTTCATAGAAGGTCACTTGACACATGTCTTCCATGCCATCGATGATATAGGCAGCTGCATCACCTAAGTTGTCAGCTTCGACATCATACTGGTTATATTCTTCATCCATGAACACATACATAGGATCAGCAAAGTATGAGTAAGTACAATCAAGACGTTCTAGAACGATATCGTCTAATTTGTCTTCACCTTTAAAGGTTTGTTCAGTACCAGAATCTAGCAATACGTTCTTTAATTTTAATTTAACGATTGCAGCGTTACGGCCAGAACGAGTTGTTTCAGTCTTCTGAACAACCCATGGGCTGCCATCTAACATGATCACGTTACCAGGACGGATTTCATGAGCAGTTTTCATTTCACTATTTCCTATATTTTTGGACTTTTTTTATTTATAGAGCAGTATCTTAGCTATTTTTAACGAATTGAACGAGTCGACTCGCAAGATCTGCATCTTTTAACGCGTTAATTGGCCATTTAATAGCATGTTGCATTAAAGACAAATTAACAGAATTTAACTGTTGCCAGTGCATAACTACCGCGTGTGTATTGCCCCGGTTGAAGGCCAAATTCACCTCAGACCAAGTAGTAGTAATTTCTGGAGCAAGATTATCGCAGTAAAGTTGCATAAAAGCTTGTAATTTTACCAAGTGATAATCATCTTCTTGAGGATAAATGTGCCATATGAAGGGTTTTGCAGCCCATTGAGCACGTAAAAATGAATCTTCACCCCGCACAATATTAAAATCACAGCTCCATAGCAAGCGATCAAAGTCATTTTGATCTGTCATGGGTAATATATGCAAGGTTAAGCTACCTATGACAAATTGCTGACCGGGCATCAAATCTTCAATCGCACAAGGCAATAGGCTTTTTAAGCTGTGCAAACTGCGCCCTTTAGGGATAAGCGCATGAATTGGGGTAGGCGACGCTTGCCATAAATGACATAAAGCGAGTAAGGCTTGGGTTTCATAACTAAAAACACTGATAACCGTATCTTGGGCATTAATGCCCTGTAACCCTAGCTGTTTGAATAATGCTAATTTATGTTTATGATCTGCTTGCCATTCATCTCGTTGGCTAAACAATTCACGTTCACAAATAAGTCCTCCGGTTTCAGCGCTAAAACCGGGAAAGTAAAACCACTTTTTGACCCCATTGGCTTGTGACGACGGCAGTCCATGACAACCAGCGACCCAATCTTCGGCACTAAGGTATTCAAGGTTTAACCAAGTAGGGGCGCAAGTGTCTGGGTGTTGATGTAATTGTTCAATGGCTAGTTTTACCTGTGAAGGTAACTCACAGGCAAATGCTTCTATTACCACAGCCCCAGCTTTAAACTTAATATCAAGTGGGTTATTCCATTGAAATATATTCACGCCATTGATATTCTGCTGTGCTTTATCGGGATCTAGCATTGGTAAAATATGCGAAAAACTCACTAAGTCATCGACCCATAGATTAATGGGTATGGCATATTCTGTCACCAACTGCTTAGCCAAACGCCACGTGACACCTATGTCTCCATAATTATCGACAACGGTACAAAATATATCCCAATGATTCAAACTATTATTTATGTCGAGATCAAAGATTTTGCTGCTAAATCCGGCCATATTCTTGTGTGCTTTTTATATATAGAAAATGTATTTAAGATATTCTTTTTTTTATACTGCATAAAAGTCTGTCTAAAATTTTAGCGGGTTCAAACTTAAAATGAATCAGCCTCTGTTTGGTTTTATGCCAATAAATGATGATAATTCTACGATTTGTATAACTAACAGTGGGTTTTTTATATGCGTCTCTAAAATAATAACTGAGTTTACGTCTCTCTTTTAGCCCACGATAGAAATAATCATTGTCGATAGTGCCAATTCTGAATTGTAATATGACTTCAGATAACATATCCAAATGCTGAAGCGTTCGAGGAATACGATGTCCTACACCAAATATTTTTAATCGTGTGGCTGTTTGTTCATAACGATCTACATGTAACTTATCTGCAAGCGACAGTGGGTCGTAAATAATGGTTAATGGCGTTTTACATGTGCTGCCATCAAGAACGGTCATGTCTGAGTTCTTGCTGTCTTGTGCATTAACAACAATAGGATCCCATGATGCAGTCTTTTTACAATAAGTGCTTTGAGGCATCATAAGTAAAGCTTTATCTAAAAGTAATCTATCGGCATGTAAACTGAGTGCAAAGGCACCTAAACTTGAGCCATAGCCTATTTTAGTTGGAAATATTGCTATTTCTTGTCTGAGCTTATCGAGCAAAGATATGAAGGCTATTGAGTCAAAATAATTTCCTTCACCAATATGATTAAAAGCAATTATATTGAGTTTACGCTTAGCAAAAAAATCAAAACTCCACACCGGAGCTGTAATAGATACGTCTTTATTTTTGATGCTTTGACATACAGGGGGGAACGTTATCATTAGAGGCTGGGATGTATCAAAAATATGATATTGCATCACTACATTATCAATAATCTCTTTAACTTCTATATTAAGTTTTAGCACTTTTTACCTACAACAGCCGATACTTAAAAAGTAAAAAAGCGGCTAATTGCCGCTTTTTTTACTAAGTAACTACAGAATTAGTCTTCTAACTCAGCTAAACACATTTCTTCATAAATCTGCTTGACCCAAGCATCAACACGCTCATCGGTGAGTTCTGGTTGACGGTCTTCGTCAATCCCTAAACCAACAAAGTGCTTATCGTCCGCCATGCCTTTAGAGGCTTCGAAGTTGTAGCTTTCAGATGGCCAATTACCAATAATGATCCCACCACGCGCTTCTACGATGTCACGTATCATGCCCATCGCATCGAGGAAGTATTCCGCATAATCTTCTTGGTCACCACAACCAAAAATAGCGACTAACTTATCGGTAAAGTCGATTTGCTCAAGATCTGGAAAAAAATCATCCCAATCACACTGTGCTTCGCCGTAATACCATGTTGGAATACCAAACATTAACAAATCGTATTCAGCAATTTGCTCTTTAGTACTCTTTGCGATGTCTTTAACATCGAGCATGCTTTTACCCAGTTTTTTCTGGATCATTTTGGCTATAGCTTCGGTGTTGCCAGTATCGCTACCGAAAAAAAGACCTACAGTTGCCATTGTCTATCCTTTAAATATCAAGTTCGCGTTGTGCGATGTTCTAAAAACGTCTCAGTTGTCGAGTTGCTGTTGCAGAATAAATTCGATTAACTGGCTACGACTAATGTTACTGTTCAAAGCTTGTTGGTTCAAGGCATCATACAGATCTTGTGACACCTTTAACTCTATTCGCTTTAAACCGTTAGCGCGATCACGCTGAATTTGGTTACGCTTGTTGATCTTTAATTGCTGCTCCCTAGAAAGTGGGTTACTTCTCGGGCGCCCTCGGCGAGTTTCTGCAGCAAAAAGGTCAATAGTCGTTCTATCTGTTGTTTCTTTTGCCATTGTACTCTTTAACCGATCCCAGAGCCTTCCCAGGTCATCTGAATAATACCTTTTGCAATAAACCCGGCGCAGCCGAGGAATAAAACTAACCACACAATAAATCGACCAAATTTTGGGACTTGACCTTGTTTAAGCACATCATGGATAGCCATGCCGATAAAAAAGAATATCGATGCAAAAAACAAGTTTAAGCCTACCGCTTCAATTTGTTCAATGTATTGGTTTAACATACTTCTACCTTCGCGATTGAGTGTCTGGCGAAAAGAGGGCGCGAATATATCACATTAGGTGACAATCGGCTATATTCAAAAAGCTAAAATATTAAAAACTTACCCTTGGTTTTGTTCAATAAACTCAGACACGATGCGATTAAATATCTCTGGCTTTTGTGCATGTAACCAATGCCCTGTGCCATTTAATGTTTTGGCGCTAGCGCGAGGAAATTGACGCATGATTTCATCACGATATTCAGCCGTTACATAATTTGACTCACCACCACGGATAAATAGTGCTGGTTTATCAAAATGTTTGTCATTGGTTAATGGTAAATTCCATCCAATAATACGGTCGTAAGACTCGATTAGCCCAGTTAAATTCATTTTCCATTCAAAACCGCTATCAGTACGTTGTAGATTCTTAAGTAAAAACTGAGATGTCGGCTCATCAATACCTGCATCCATTAAGTGGGTTAAGGCTGATTTTCGAGTGGTTTTACTGTTTAATATTAAACTGGTTAATCCTGCAAACACCGTTTGATGTCTGGGACTATAAGCCACAGGAGCGATATCTGCGATCACTAGGCTTATTACTCGTTCTGGGTGTAAAAGTGCCATTGCCATTGCAATTTTGCCGCCCATTGAATGCCCAATAACATGGACTTGTTTGAGGTATAAATCATCGAGTACATCAACCATGGCATCAGCCAGTTGAGCGTAATCCATGTTATCCCAATGTTCACTCAAGCCATGATTGGGCAAATCAACCCGTATGACTTGATGCTGTTGTTCAAGCACGCTGCCTAGGTTTTTTAAATTATCAAGATTACCAAACAGTCCATGAATAAGCAGGACGGCTTCACCTTGACCAGAAGATACATAATGCATAACGCAATAAGCTCATTGGGACAATTTGTGCGGGGGATTTTGCTGCAATGAGCCTGTCAAATCAAGTTTTGATGATCGTTGTCACAATTGTTGATGATATTTTAATCGCCTTTTAATAAAATTTCAGCATTATAGGTCATTTAATGATTTTGCTACTTTATTAGTAGGTTAAGCTTGGCTTACACTGGAACAATATTTTTTTGATCGCATTAATAATAATTTGATCTGCGATCCCGAATTACTCGGCGCCAGCAAAATAATGGCTACAGTAGTGACAAAGACTGATAGAAAAAGGATGACTCTGATGAAATACATTGAAATTGACGAAGAACTTTATCGTTTTATTGCCAGTAAGACGGAACGCATCGGCGAAAGCGCTTCAGATATTTTGCGTCGTTTATTGAACTTGTCTGTCGAAGATGTCGATATAAGCTTACCCAAGGCCATTAGTCAGCCCAGTTTAGAATCTGAATCGCTGGAAGATCGTAATTCGGTTTTTAATCAAGCTAAGGCAGTCGTGGAAAAGGTCATTGCTGAACAGAATATTACCGGTCAGCACTATCCACTAGATGAAGACATTTCAACGTTAGTCACGATTGATTTTGATGCGATTGTTAACCAACATTTATTAAGCCAGCAAAAAGGTGCGGTAGGGCGTTTTATGCATTTATTAGCCAGTCTTGAAACCACTGCTCGCAGTGATTTTGATAAGGTGCTTAATGTGCAAGGCAAAGGACGTTTGTATTTTGCTCGTTCTAAACAGGCATTATTAAATTCAAGTCAATCTTCTAATCCAAAAGAAATTGCCTCAAGTGGTTTTTGGGTCACCACCAATAACAATACTGCGAAAAAACAAACTATATTAACAGAGGTATTGGAACATTTAGGCTGTGGTAGTGAAAGAGCAAAGAGTATCGCTGAACACATTTAACATTTGATTTTCCGAAGATTCTATTAATCATTTACTCATAGGAGACCACACGTGGCCATTCATCAACGCGCAGGACAGCACGCTTTACAAACGGATTTAGTGAATATTCCTAAATTGATGAGTCATTATTATCGCATTATTCCTAACGTGGAAGACGTGCAGCAGAAAGTGACGTTTGGCACTTCGGGTCATCGTGGTAGTGCGTTTACATCCAGTTTCAATCAAAACCATATTTGGGCCATCACCCAAGCTGTTGTCGATTATCGTCACTCAGCCAATATTACTGGGCCAATGATTGTCGGTTTTGACACTCATGCATTATCTTACGCCGCCTTTATGTCGGTGGTAGAAGTGTTGACTGCTAATCAAGTTAAGATGTTAATTCAAAAAGACGATGGGTTTACGCCTACCCCGGTAGTGTCGCAAGCCATAGTCACCGCTAATGCAGCTAACCCAGCGACATTAATCGATGGGTTAATTATAACGCCATCACATAATCCTCCTCAGGATGGTGGCATTAAGTACAATCCACCGCACGGCGGTCCCGCTGAAGGTGAAATTACCAAAATCATTGAATCTAAGGCCAACCAATACCTAGCGAATCAACTCTCTGGGGTTAAAAAGGTCAATTACGGTGTTGCGGTAAAATCTGGTTGGATAGATGAAGTTGATTTTATTGCGCCCTATGTTGAATCACTTGCACAAGTGATAGATATGGAAGCGATTAAAAAAGCCAACATTCGTATTGGTGTTGATCCACTGGGTGGCTCTGGTATTTATTATTGGCAGCAAATAGCCGCTCACTATAGCCTTGATATTACCTTAGTCAATGACAAAGTCGACCCCACATTTGGCTTTATGACATTAGATAAAGACGGCAAAATCCGCATGGATTGCTCGTCTCCTTATGCCATGGCAGGCTTGTTAGCGTACAGCGAAGATTATGACTTGTGCGTGGGTAATGATCCTGACTACGACCGTCACGGTATCGTGTGTCCTGGTTTTGGCTTAATGAACCCGAATCATTACTTAGCTGTTGCGATAGATTATTTAATGACCCATCGCCCGCAGTGGTCAGAGTCACTTGCAGTCGGAAAAACCTTAGTGTCTAGCGCGATGATTGACAGGGTTTGTAAGGCGTTAGGACGTCATTGTCTTGAAGTGCCAGTAGGCTTTAAATGGTTTGTTGATGGCTTAGCCAAAAGCACCATAGCATTTGGCGGTGAAGAAAGTGCAGGCGCAGCGTTTTTAAAACGTGATGGCAGCACTTGGTGTACCGACAAAGACGGCTTTATTTTAGCTCTGCTTGCGGCCGAAATATTAGCGGTAACCGGTAAAACACCTGCAGAGCGTTATCAAGAATTAACCGCGCAATTTGGTGAGAGTTTTTATACGCGTATCGATAGCCCCATTAGCCTTAAGAAAAAAGCCAAGTTTGAACAATTAAATAGTGATAGCTTTACTGATACTCAATTAGCGGGTGAGGCGATAACAGCAATTTTGAGTCACGCACCCGGCAACAATGCTGCCATTGGCGGTATTAAAGTCACTACCGAAAATGGCTGGTTTGCCGCACGGCCATCGGGCACTGAAGCCTTGTTTAAAATTTATGCCGAAAGCTTTATTAGCAAGCAGCATTTAGATGACATCATCACCCAAGCACAAAAAATGATTGATCAAGCCCTAAAAGGCTAAGTTTACTGTTACTTGTTTAATAAAAATAAAAGCACTGATTTTCAGTGCTTTTTTGCTTCTATAAGATGTTATTTTTTTATCAATATGTGTAGTCTGTTTGTCGTCCATAATCAATATTAAGTCATTTCAAGGAAGAGATTAATGAATAAATGTTTCTCACTACTTTTTTTACCTGTGATTATTTTATCGGGTTGCCAAACTCAACCTGAAACCGTTCAAGTACCTCAAGCCGTGTTTAATACAAATGTGATCACTATTGAACATTCTCAACTAAATCAATATTGGTCATTGGAGCAGATTAAACCTGTAATGTTAAACAAACGTCCTGATTGGTTACCAAGAGGTGCAGGTCAGGGCGAATATTATATTACGATTGACTCAAACGGTAACGAAGTCAGCAAAGAACTTATTAGCTCGCAGCCAGAAGGTTGGATGACGCAAAAATTAGTCAACAAGATGCCAAAACAGCAGTATGAGCCAGCGGCATCGAATGTTAAGCGAGTACCCGTAAAAGTGAAAGTGGATTTTGAAATAAAGCGTATGAATTAATCTTGGGGTCGTTTAAACGTGTGTTGCACTCTTTAACCCAATAAAATACGGGGCAGAATAATATATTCTGCCCCGTATTTATTTTACAAAGTAAACATTATTACAGATATTACTCACTAGACTAGATCAAATCGATCCGCATTCATGACTTTAGTCCATGCTTTAATGAAGTCATGAACAAATTTTTCTTTAGCGTCATCTTGAGCATACACTTCGACATAAGATCTCAGTATAGAGTTAGAACCAAAGACTAAGTCAACGCGAGTGGCAGACCACTTCATCTTGCCTGTTTTACGGTCAATAATGTGATATAGGTTATTGCCAGCAGGTTTCCAGTTGTATGACATGTCGGTCAAGTTGACAAAAAAGTCATTCGATAACACGCCGACATTGTCAGTAAACACACCGTGTTGGCTGTTGTCGTAGTTGGTACCTAATACTCGCATACCGCCAACCAAAACTGTCATTTCATGGGCGGTTAGTCCCATTAATTGAGTACGGTCGAGCATCATTTCTTCAGGCTGAACGATATAGTCTTTCTTTTGCCAGTTACGATAAGCATCGTGCAACGGCTCTAATACCTCAAAAGACTCAATATCGGTTTGCTCTTGGGTGGAATCCCCACGACCAGGCGCAAACGGCACTGTAACCTTGACACCAGCAGCGTGAGCGGCTTTTTCTACTGCAGCAGTACCACCAAGTACGATTAAGTCAGCCATACTGATAGACTTCGCTAGACCGGCTTGAATAGTGGTTAATGCTGCTAATACTTTTTGTAATCTAGCCGGCTCATTTCCTTGCCAATCTTTTTGCGGCGCTAAACGAATACGCGCACCATTGGCGCCACCACGGAAATCAGAACCACGGAAGGTACGGGCACTGTCCCAAGCGGTTGCCACAAGCTCTGCAACACTCAATCCACTGGACAAGATTTTGGCTTTAAGATCGTTAATTTCTTGCTCTGATAAGCTGTAATCAACCTGTGGAACAGGGTCTTGCCAAATTAACTCTTCAGCAGGGACTTCGGTGCCAAGATAGCGGCTTTTAGGGCCTAAATCACGATGAGTTAATTTAAACCAAGCACGGGCAAACACGTCAGAGAAATAAGCTGGGTCTTGATAAAAACGTTGCGAGATTTTGCCATATTCGGGATCCATTTTCATCGCCATATCGGCGTCTGTCATAATGGGGTTTAAACGAATTGATGGGTCTTCAACGTCAACAGGTTTATGCTCTTCTTTGATATTGATGGGTTCCCATTGCCACGCTCCAGCAGGGCTTTTTTTAAGCTCCCACTCGTAGTTAAGCAATAACTCAAAGTAACCATTGTCCCACTGTGTTGGGTTAGTTGTCCAAGCCCCTTCAATACCACTGGAAACCGTATCTCGGCCCACGCCACGACTTGTTTTATTTAACCAGCCCAGGCCTTGGTCTTCAAGTTCTGCGCCTTCAGGAACGGCTTGTAGATTTTCTGCTTGGCCATTGCCATGACATTTACCCACAGTGTGACCACCCGCGGTAAGAGCGACGGTTTCTTCGTCATTCATTGCCATGCGTTCAAAGGTGACACGAATGTCTTGTGCGGTTCTCAGTGGGTCGGGCTTACCATCAGGACCTTCTGGGTTGACATAAATTAATCCCATCATTACAGCTGCTAATGGATTTTCGAGATCTCTTTCACCAGAATAGCGACTATCTGGTGAGTCACTAGTGGCAAGCCATTGTTTTTCTGAGCCCCAGTAGATGTCTTTTTCTGGGTGCCATATATCGGCGCGACCACCCGCAAAACCGAATGTTTTGAGTCCCATAGACTCATAGGCAACAGTACCGGCAAAAATAATTAAATCAGCCCAAGAGAGTTTGTTACCGTATTTCTTTTTGATTGGCCATAATAAGCGACGCGCTTTATCTAGATTGACGTTATCTGGCCAGCTGTTTATGGGCGCAAAACGTTGGTTACCTGTTCCTGCTCCGCCGCGACCATCAGCAATACGGTATGTCCCTGCAGAATGCCAAGCCATGCGGATCATCAGTCCGCCATAATGGCCCCAATCGGCTGGCCACCAGTCTTGGCTGTCAGTCATTAATGCGATGAGATCTTTTTTTACGGCAGAAAGATCAAGGCTTTTAAAGGCCGCAGGATAATTGAAGTCAGCTTCCATCGGATCTGATTTTCTGTCGTGTTGATGAAGAATATCGAGATTAAGTGCCTTAGGCCACCATTCCATCACATCGTCTTCGACTGAGGTATTACCGCCATGATTAACAGGGCACTTGCCTTGAGATTGTTGTGCTTTGTCCATGATATTTTCCTTGATCACTTAATAACATAAATTTTATGTATTATTGGATTGCTTAACTAGGCTAACTGACTGTGGTAACTAAAGAAAGCGACTTTTTCCGGTTTGGTTAATCGGTTTTATTGATACATAATAAGGGGGCCTATAAATCGAATAATTAATTAATCATAGAACAATTAACCAATCATGAGGTTAAGTTAATACTTCAGTTGAATTTATGATCTAGGTCACTAAATTTACTTATGTATTGGTAAAGGTTTGTCATGATGATTACGCCACAGAAGCTTGGATAAAATGGCGATTGTTTTGTCGGCATAGGTTGACCGTAATTTTAGTCTTGAGCTTAGTCGCAACCGAACGCTTGACGTTTGGCGCCAGTTTCAATTTGTTCATCCCCTTCAGCACTAACAGTACAATTAAGATTTTGCGATAACGACCGTACTGATTTTACGAGCGCGAGCTCAACATCTTTATGGTCAAGGTTACTGATATTTTGATGAGTCATTGCAATTAACAAGTGTCACACATTTATTGATCAAATTAGGGGCTGGTACATTTTTAGCTGAAAAATTGAGGTGGATAATTTGGGTGGATAATTGAGGTCGATAATCCTAAGGATCCAAAATAATCAATATCCTTTGCAACTTGTTACTTTACCCATTCAGTGATCTCGATTATTTGGCAATATTTTTTGTTAGTTACCTTTTTATAGGCTGATCTTAAGTTGAAGGCCCCATGCTGATCCCGAATAAAGGCACGGATAAAGCCGCTATCTGTAACAACCGCTATTTCCTGTGGTAAAGAGTACGGATAACTAAAAAACAGGTCAGCTGTTGTGAATGATTACCATTAATTGCCGTTGTTAACGGGGGGCGTTTAATAAAGAGCCTGTTAAGTAAAATGGCTAACTTAAGATAAGTTAGCCATTTTAAGCAATAGTCTAGCAAAGCTACTTTTATGCATAATGACATAAAATATAATCAATTATTTAAGAGATTTAGCCGAAAATTGAGTCATCTTACATCGAGTAGAGCAATGACCGTTTAATCATAGCAAAAAGCTATTATGGGCTTATTATCCGCGGTAGCCGAATAATTTTTGTTCCATTATCGCTTTACTCACCGGCTCGGGAACGGCGTCAACCCATTCTCCTTGACCACGACAAATTTGCTGTAAAATTTCCCGAGAAAAAATATTAAACAGATCAATATCGCTTGATTCAATACTGGTGATAAAACCATTATCAAGCACATGACGGAATAAATAGCGTAGGTTATTGGGTACGCTGACCGTGGTTAAATCGTTAAGAATGCCTTTTTCATCTCGTTCAGGGTAGACAAACAAGCGAGTGTTATCCGGGAACAATTTACCAAAACCTTCAAGAATACCGCCTTCTAAACCGCGGTAAAATTCTTCATCAAAAATTTGTTTGATGTTAATCATGCCCACCACAATGCCAATTTGTAATTGGGTGTATTGACGGAAATAGGCCCGTAATGAGAAGTAGCGCGTGTAATCGGAAATCATCACGTTGTAGCCTAATAAATTAAGCAATTTAACCCGCTCCATGATGTCCTTTTCGGTCATATTGGCATCTTTGCCGTGTAAGTCATTTAGCGATATTTCGGCGATTAACACCGTGTTCTTATCGGTTACACCCTCTAATGTGGCAAAGGCTTTATAGCCTTGCTCAATCATATCCACATTGAGTTTGGTGATAGGTTTAAACGATCCGCGAATGGTTAATACATTCTTTTTGTAGAGCATATCGGCTGGGACCGCGACACTGCCATCGGCTTTAAACATTATCGCGCGGGTTTTCCAACTGCGAATGAGATGAATATTCTTGGTTTGATTGTCGACATCTTCAAAGTAGGGACCTTGGAAGTCAATACAATCAATTTCAATCCGATTGGCTTTTAAGCTGTCGGTTAACGAATCGATAATTTGCTTTGGATCTTCAAAATAGTAATAGCTGGCGTAAATCAGGTTTACCCCTAAAATACCCAATGCTTGCTGTTGTGCTTCGGCGCTGTCATCAAACATACGGACATGGACAATAATATTTGACGGTTCAGCACCAGGGTACATTTGAATACGCACCCCACACCATGCATGGCATTCGTTTTTACGATTAAAGCTTTTAGCCGAAACGGTTGTTGCGTAAGCAAAATAACGTGAAGACTTTGAACGAATTGCACCGACGCGATCAACCACTAAATCAAACTCTTGCTCCATCATCGCTAAGACGCGCGCTTTACTGACATAACGGCCATCTTCTTGAACTCCATAGATGGCATCCGAGAATTTCATATCGTAGGCCGACATCGTTTTTGCTATCGTGCCCGCAGCTGCGCCAGCCACAAAAAAGTTCCGCGCAACTTCTTGTCCGGCACCAATTTCGACAATGGTGCCGTACTTTTTCTCGTCTAAATTTAAACGAAGGGCTTTTTCTTTTGTGCCACGCGAACTGACTTGCTTATCCATAATATCTCCAGCCGATAAAACATTGATATCTTAAGGTTACGGTTAGCAATGTTATAGCAAGTGATAATATGCGCTAGTGCTGAAAGGATATTTGTAACGATATAATGATGATTTAACGATAATTATTACTTTTGTTACTGACTGTTAGCGTCAGTTTGGTTGGTGTTGACCTTGCTGGTGGCGCTAAAATTACATTATCGCGATTGAGGATGACGCACCTTTCGTTAAGGTGCGTCCATAGGTAACAATATTATCTAGGCACATCCATCATGGTTTGCAAGAATATCGCTGAAAACGGCGCTTTTTGCTGTTTTTTAATTTGTGGGCTTAGGCCATTTTCGAATAAAACAAATAAATAATCATGGCCATTACTGACGTTAACTTTGCCCGCTAAGTTAGCAATACCCAACATACTGCCGGTTTTAGCAAACACATGGTTTTTCAACGGTGACTTATTAAAATAGCGTTTGTAGCGTAAGGTGCCACTGACACCTGATTCTGGTAATAAGTTGAGTAAAAAGCGGTATTGTGGTTGTTGATATAGGGTGGTGAGTACACTTAATACATGCTCAGGGGTGAGTAAATTATAGCGTGACAAACCTGAGCCATCGGCGATGTTTGCGTTGGATAAATCGATGCCTATCGAGTAAAGAATGGTTTTCAATGCTTGGCTACTTTGGGCAAAGTCACTTGGCGCCTGATAATAATCCTCACCCAGTTTTTTGAGTAAACTGTCGGCAATTAAATTATCTGATTTGAGTAACATGGTTTCGAGCAATTGAGGCAAGGCTGCAGATTGGTGGCTGGCGATAATGTACCGTTGAGCAATAAATTGCGGATCCGTACTCATTTTTCTCGCCGTAATAGGTTGCTGATGCACAATGCCTAAAGAGGCAAGTTGTTTAGCCACAATCTGCTGAGCATAAAGTTGTGGTTCCGTAATGGCTATCGCTAACGGTAATGATTTAGCCCCAACATAACAGCCACTGAGATGATAACGATTATTATCGAAACGGCTTAACGATAAGTGACACTGTGGGGCAGATCCCGTTAAGAGTGTGGGAATAACGCCAGTATCGGTTAATGACTTAACCGCAGGTTTAGCAATCGGCAACGTCGTGGACGGGTTGACAAAATAAGCATCGCTACTGATTTCAATAGGCCTGTTACCCATCATGGTGATGTTGGCTATTTTATTGTAACCGGTTGTGGCTAATCGACCATAGACGCAATTTTTATCAATGATGAAAGGCGATATTGGGGCCGCATAGCAGATCCCTAAATCGTCCCATACCCATCCAGGTGCTTGTAGTTGGCTGTCTTGTTCACTGGTTAATACGATGTTGCCTGTCAGTTCAGTGATGCCCAGCTGACTTAAGGAGGCAAGTAACAGGCGCAAATCTTGGTACTTAAAAGTCGGATCGCCACTGAACTCGACATAAATATCACCAGAATAAATGCCATGGTCAATCCGGCTTTTATCCAGTGGTTGCTCTGCTAGCGTCGTTAATCGTGTTTGGTAGGTAAATTCTTTACCGAGTTGTTTGGTCGCGGCCAATGCGGTTAACAGTTTTTGGACACTGGCAGGCTGCATCAACGATTGATTGTTGTACTCAAATACCGTTTGTTGACTAGTCATGTCCCACACGGTAATGCCTAACTGTGAATGCATTGGTTTTAATAGTTGCAGCATACTATCAAGATATAACGCTGCAGGCTGCTGGGCAACCTTGTCGATCTGGGGTGTTGATATGGGTTGCTGATTGATTGATTGTTGAATGGTTGATTGTTGGTTAGGCAGTTCTGTTGCCTTGACGACACAAGGCTGGCTTGTGACGATCAATGCACATAATAGCCATAAGGCTTGAGTACCCCTCCCATATTGATGCTCATAAGATGAACGAGGCCGAGTGAGGTAGAAAAGCATTGAATTCATAAAAGCCTTCATCAAGAGTTCACTAACGATAGATGATGTTAGCTGATGAAATCCTTGGCTGATACGCATTTGATGATTTTTGCTTATAAATATGTGCTTTATGTGTTTATCATGATCTCTTTAGCTGACTAGTTAGCAAGCAATCTTAGTTTAATGGTCTAATTATCGGCAAAAAAGCGTATTAAAACCGCTGTTAAGTGAGAAAAATCTTGCTCATCACCTTGTTAGTCGGTAATTTCTATCGTTTTAATAAACGCCAAACTCAACAATCTATCAAAAATCGATGTCTCAGAGTTGCAATTGCACCATTTTGCATAATATCGTGGCGTCGTTGATGTCGAGTTGATCTGATAGAATGACCACGATTTATCACCAAACAGTGAGGTTTAATACTGTCAATGCTATCTCGTAGACACGATTGAAATGACGTTAAAAGAAATATCATGAGTTGAGGTTGAAGTTTGATAACTCCCTCTATGTGTCTGTCAAACATGTGCGTAATAAACATGGCGCGTAATGTTTGCTAAACATTCCAACAGCGTACTCACAATTACAATATATCGCTGTAATGTTTTTGAATTAGATCCCATTACTGATTATCGTAGTGGTCACCCATTTTAAGGAGGATGCCTTGCTGGATAAGCTAGGTGGTATTGCCCTAAATGCAGATGCCGTGTCTTGGTTGCTTAACCCAAAAGACTTTAAGCAAGCCATATTAACTAAAATCGCATCGGCAACATCTTCAATTTACATCGCGGCATTATATGTTGAAGATGATGAAGCCGGCCGTGAAGTATTGCATGCGCTATTAGCTGCAAAAGACCAAAACCCACAATTAGAGATTAAAGTGTTAGTGGATTACCATCGTGCACGCCGAGGCCTCATTGGTCAAAAAGGCGACAGTGGTAATAATGTTTTATATCGTCAATTAATGGCTGAAGCGACGCACCCGTTTGATATTGTGGGCGTGCCGGTTAAGTCTCGTGAATTTATGGGTGTGTTACACCTTAAAGGGTTTATTATCGATGACACTGTTATTTACAGTGGCGCGAGCATTAACAATATTTATTTTCAGCAGCAAGAAAAATACCGTTTCGATAGATACCATGTTATCGACAGCCCTGAGCTGGCCCGCAGCATGCGCGATATGATACAAAATGACATCGTCAGCGATCCTGCCGTAAGTATATTAAGTCAAGCTGGTGACAATGATGATAGCCCTGAAAAGAACGATATTAAAAGTTTTAAGTATCGATTATCTCAGGTGCGATATCAGTATACCTCAACCACAGTGGGCAACCGTGTAACGCCATTGGTCGGCTTAGGGCGAAGGAACAACGTATTAAATGACACAATCATTAAGTTGGTTGATTCCTCAACTCAAGAGTTGTTTATTTGTACGCCTTATTTTAATCCTCCGACTATTTTGACCCGTGCATTAGCAAGACATCTGCGTGAGGGTAAAAAAATTGATATTGTCGTGGGTGACAAAACTGCTAACGATTTCTATATTCCGCCGGATCAAGATTTTACTACCATTGGTGCATTGCCATATATGTACGAACAATCACTGCGTAAATTTGCCAAAAACCAGCAGTGGGCGATTGACAATGGACAGCTTAATATTCATTTATGGAAAGATGGGATTAACAGTTTTCATTTGAAAGGCATCAGTGCTGATAATCGTAAGCATCTCATCACAGGTTCAAATCTAAACCCACGAGCTTGGGCATTAGATTTAGAAAACGCTTTATTATTGCATGATGATTCAGGTTGCTGGAAAGAGTCGTTCATCAAAGAGCAGCAATATATCTTGCTCCACACTGAGCGGTTATATCATTATAGCCAAATTGATACCTTGCAGAAATACCCTAAACCAGTGAAAAAAATCATGAATCGAATTCGCCGTTTAAAAGCAGACTTTTTACTGCGCCGTATTCTATAATTACCTGAAAATGTTTATACTCGTTCATCACCATTATTGGTGATGAATTTTTTTTCACCTCAGAGTTGTCAAATGTCAGAGCTATCAAGTAAAGCTATTAAAGCGCCTATTCATGCAGTACATCGGTTGCATGAATATCGAAAATCATTGTCGACTAAGCCCTTTGGTGCTCGAGGAAAGAAACTTGTTAGGTGTAATTTATGTCTTTTGGGTGAATTATTTTGCACGTGTAAACATCGACAATATTTGAGTACCAACGTCAGCTTTATGCTGATCATGTATAACGATGAAGTGTTGAAGCCAACCAACAGCGGTAGGTTAATTGCCGACTTAATTCCAGACACGCATGCGTTTTTATGGACTCGAACAGAGACGGATCGTGCGATGTTGGCATTATTAACCAATCCACAATACCAACCGTTTTTAGTCTTCCCACAACAATATGTTGAAAACGATCAAGCCATTGTTGAACACATAACTTCCGCCGAATTGTCAACCGCCCCTGGTCACGCTAAAACGCCTCTGTTGGTGATGCTCGATGGCAGTTGGCGTGAAGCGATAAAAATGTATCGTAAAAGCCCGTATTTACATCAAATGCCAGTATTATCATTTGCACCCGACACCTTAGCGACTTATGCGCTCCGCAAAGGGAGTCATGATTTTCAACTCGGTACCGCTGAAGTGGCGGCGTTAGCATTAACCGCTGCTGAAGAACCACAAAATGGTTTAGCATTATCTACTTGGTTTGATTTATTCGTTGAATCTTCGTTGCTGGGGCGTAACCGCCGAGCAAAAGAAACATTAACCCCTATTGCTGTGTTTATTGATGCTTATAAGCAAGCATTAAACGTCAGTCATGAGTGCAGCAAACGAACCGTTTAAGCGGCTAACCACTGCTAAGCAGTTGCATATTGTGTCCAATTAGGAGATGCTAACCGAACGCCTATGGCTTGACCTGCAGGCGCAACGATAGATCTTATGCGTCGGTGTGGATCTCATCTACCGGTTTTTTATTAAGGACAGTGTCGTACAATCTATGGAAGAGTCGATAAACAGTACTAGAGATATAAATACTAGCAAGTTAGTCATCTTGTGCCGTCTTGAACCAGGTTGTTTAGGACCTGATGGCGTCGATCATATCAATACTTTTTGCCGGGTTGCCGAACGTGCATTAGTGACCTTAAATGCTGACGTGTGTCATTGGCTTCTTGCGCCTCGTGTTGACAAAAGCCTAATTGAAATTCAATACAGTCTTGCTGGTAAGGTGTTGTCTCGCGATAAAGCCATTAAGTTCATTGGCTCTTTCGATCAAGACCTTAATGTAATAGAAGAGCGCTTTGAAGATAAACTGACGCAATTGATTAATCAATATATTGCCCGTAAACGTTAGATTTAACCCATAGTACTTTAGATTTATCTCATAGCACTTTAGATTTAACTATTAGCACTTTAGATTTAGCGGATAGCACTAAAGCTTACTGCTTAATCGTTAATTGTATAATCCTATGTTGTTTGGGGTTAATAACAGGATTAATTATGACTCCCTTAGCGCACTCCGAAACCGCACTCACAGAAGCGACCCCTGCAATTTTCGATCATCAAGCGCTACATCAATTGCTACAACAACAATTTGGTTTTACTGAGTTCAGAGAAGGCCAACAAGCGGTTATCGAAACCATTTTAGGCGGTCATTCGGCGTTAGCGATATTTCCTACCGGTTCTGGCAAATCTTTGTGTTATCAGTTTTGCGCCCAACAGTTACCTCATCTCACCTTAGTGATTTCGCCATTATTGGCATTAATGAAAGATCAGTTAGCTTTTTTAACCAGCAAGGGGATCGCGGCCGCCAGTATTGATTCAAGTTTAACCTATGAGCAAACACAACAAGTCATGCGCGATGTTCGTGAACAGCGCACTCGGATTTTAATGGTATCGGTTGAGCGTTTTAAAAATGAGCGCTTTAGGCAATTCCTTAAGTCAGTACCCATTTCTTTGCTGGTGGTCGATGAAGCGCATTGTATTTCTGAATGGGGACACAATTTCAGGCCCGACTATTTAAAAATACCGCAATATTGTCAAGAATTTGCTATCCCCCAAAGTTTATTGTTAACCGCAACGGCAACAGAACAAGTCAAATTGGATATGGCTAAGCGTTTTGGTTTATTACCGGAACAGGTGGTCCAAACCGGTTTTTATCGGGCGAACTTAGATTTATCAGTTATTGCGGTAAGTCAGCTGCAAAAACTCAATCAACTCACCCATAGCGTAAAAGAGTATACTGGTAGTGGCATTGTATACGTGACCTTACAGCAAACGGCTGAAGACGTTGCCGCACACTTGATCCGTCAAGGGATCAATGCCGCAGCTTATCATGCGGGGATGGATCAAACTGTCCGCCAGCATATTCAACAGCATTTTATGGATAATCAAATCCAAGTGATAGTGGCGACCATTGCATTTGGTATGGGCATTGATAAATCGGATATTCGATTTGTTATCCATTTTGATTTACCTAAGTCTATTGAAAATTACAGCCAGGAAATTGGCCGAGCAGGGCGCGACGGACAATTATCTCACTGTGTTACGCTAGCTAATTTAGATGGGTTGAATACGGTTGAAAATTTTGTTTATGGTGATACTCCTGAAGCACAGAATATTAGCCAGTTATTAGGTATAATTGCCAGTGAGACTGAAGATGGTCGCTGGGAAGTACAAGAAACGCCATTGTCCTCCGCGTGTAATATTCGCTCATTGCCGTTGAAGACGTTATTTGTACAGTTAGAGCTACTCGGCGTGATCCGTCCAAGCTATGCTTATTTTGCTGAATTTAAATATCGGTTTGTTGAAGACCCGCAAACCATTCTCAGTCGATTTAATGATCAACGCCAGCAGTTTCTTAGTCAGGTGTTTGCCCATACACAGTTTAAAAAGATTTGGGGACAACTGGATTTTGATAGTTTATATCAACAACATGGTTGTGAGCGTCAACGAGTCGTTGCGGCATTAAATTATTTAGCTGAGCAGAATTTGATTATTCTTGAGACAAAAAAAATTACTCAAGTGTATGATGTACAACAGCAGACGTTATCGACACCGCAACAATTACAACAACTTACTCAGCAACTCAGTGAGTATTTTAGTGATAATGAACATAAAGAAATTGTTCGGATTAGTAAGCTAGTCAATTTTTTTGAACTTGATCGTTGTTTAAGTGCAAATTTAGCTCAGTATTTTGATGACCACTCAGTACCACAAATATGTGGTCATTGCAGCGTTTGTCGTGGGCAAATTGCTGTATTATCAAAACAAGCTTTGGCTCCGATACCAGACTCGGCCACAGTGACAACATTGCTTGAACCGTTAACCATACTGGCTCAGGCAAAATCGCTACCCACTCCAACCATTGCTACGCAGGCTAAATTTCTTGCTGGTATGATAATGCCAATGTTTAGTCGTTTGAAAGTTAAACAATTAGATGGCTTTGGACGTTTTAGTGCTTATCGATATCAAGATATTCTGGATACTGTTAAGAAGGTAAATTCATGAAACCGGTTCCTGAAATATTGTTAAAGCGACACGGTGAGTTAATACAAAGTGAAGGCGTGACGGTAGTATCCCATATTCAACGTCAAGTTGGAGAATGGGTGGTACAAACGTTAATGATTAAAGATTGCGATGTGCCATTTAAATACAAGCGACCTCAACGTTTCAAAAGTTTGTTAGACCATAAAGTGAATCTGATTTACTACCCTGCAAAAGAAGTCGTGGGTGGCTTTGAAATTGAAATAATGCAAGTGGTAAGGGTTCGCCGTTACTAAACCCAATATTGTAAACTCAGCTCACCACGTTTCGGTGTGCTGAGTGTTAATGGATAGGTTATTTCAGTTTTTTTGCAATGTCATTCAATAATTGATGAGCCATTTTCATATCACGTTGTCCCAGCATGGCTATGCCGTCGCTGAGCCATTGGACAAGTTTAGTATCTTCCCCTGCATCAATCTGCTCGACTAAAGCCATCGCTTTCGCCTTTAAAGCCTGTAATTGGTCAGTTGCTATATCTGTGGCCGCTAACTGTTGTAGACCAATTTTTTTATCAACCTGGCTGAGTTGATAGGCAAATACCATCACTGCTTGGCCTAAATTTAGCGAGGGATAATCGGCAGCTAATGACACATAGCTGTAGAGATCACATAGGCTTAACTCTTCATTATTCAGTCCGCTAGACTCTCTGCCAAATACAATAGCACATGGATGGGCTAGGTTTTGCAATGAGTGAGTATGTGGGTGTTCTCGCGGGATACTCCTTGGTCCGAATACATTCTTGCTTTGTAACGTACTGACTAACTCTGTCGGTGATAAATAACACCTTGGGCTTCCTCTTTCACGTGCTGTTGTGGCAATCAGCAGATCGGTACGTTCACGTAATGTCGCTAGACTGTCTACGGTAATGGTATTGGCGAGAATATCTTGTGCACCATGTGCCACCCAAAGTGCTTCAGGCTGTAAATGTAATGCAGAATTAACTAAAATAAGCTGTTCAAAGCCCATGGTCTTGATAGCTCTAGCCGCAGCACCCACATTGGCCGCTCGGGTGGGTTCAACTAACACAAATGAAATAGACATAAATCGACAACTGATGAAAAGTGACCCAAGTATAAACTTAAGCCCTTTGTGCCTCAACGCTTACTGCTCACTAAACACAAACTCGCTGGCAGTTTTCCACACTCTATAACGTAAATCAGTACCTTCAGGTAAATAAAAGACTTTAGGTTGACGGCTGTCATAGCGCAGCGTCAGGGCTTCATTGAGGACAATAAATTCAGCGGTTCTCTCTGCAGTACACATCATTCTGGTAGTCGGGCCTTGCATCACTTTATCGACTTGGTAATAAACATATCCCCAGCCGGCTAATGACAATGTGCTAATCTTACCTATGAGATTGATTTTATTGCAATCGACAAGTTTATTTTGGCCTATTTGCACTTCAAGCATGTAATTTTGTTCATCGGCTAGGGTTGGCAAGGTAAGCACATGTTGTACCATTCCAGTGGAAGGTGAGGGATACATTTTACTGGCAACTTGCGGTTGATAATGACGGGTATCCATAACTGTGCTGTTAATTTTTATGTTGTTAAGATAATTATTGTCAACAGGACTTGTAGCATTCGATCCAAACGACAACACGCTAGTAATGATAGTTACAGTAATGATGAGCTTTTTGGCATAAGCGAGAGCTGGCAGGTTCATATTCTGTCCTCGTAAAGTGTATGTAAGATGTTTCGCATTAAAAGGCATGGTATTTCCGGTGTTCACACTAAAAATAACAAATAATAAAAGTATGTTTACCTTAGTTATTTATAGTAAACGCTGTGTGGGACTAAAAGGGTTAAATGAATACGTTTTATTTACCTATGTCTAATGGTTAACAAAACGATCAATAATTGAGTTTAGTTCATAAGTATGACATAACATACTGATAACCTTTGACACATTGTATTTATTACTAAGGTATCGTTTTCGATGCATAATACCCAAAATCTTGAACAAACTTCGCATATACTGCATTTGGCATTACCTAAAATGGCATCATTAGCTATTCCTGTAACGCCAGAAAATTATGCTATTTGGTTTGATTATTTTGCCGAGACGAACCTTAATCTTAAACGTGCAATTGATGGTTTAATTGCTAATAAGGTCCAATTTACTCCCGAAGTTAACTTAGGCTTATACAATCGGTTTATTGAAGAACGTTCACCAGAAATTATTGAAAATGTGCACATTGAAACTCAAATTCTGATAAACAGCTTATTGAATAAGGTTGAGCTGCTAAATCTTGGTACTGAGTCTTTTTCAACTAATCTTAATGAATTTGGTGAAAAGCTGCAAACAAACCCCAATGCTGATGAACTCCACCTTATCGTGGAATGTATTGCTGATGAAGTGGAACAAGTCATTGCCAATAATCGTCATATGGCGGTCAGTCTTGCGTCGTTATCTGAAGAGATTACTAGTCTCAAAGATGAAATGGACAACTTAAGTAAGGTGGCCATGACAGATGAACTGACATCGTTAAAAAATCGCCGTTCTTATGAACTGTTTGCCGCAGAGCAGGTGACTAAGTTTAATGATACCCAAACCATATGCAGTCTGTTGATGATAGATATCGATGATTTTAAGGTATTCAATGATACTTTTGGCCATTTAATTGGCGATAAGGTTTTGGCTTATGTTGCCTTAGCCATGAAAAATACCGTTAAAGGCGACGATTTGGTTGCCCGCTATGGCGGTGAAGAGTTTGTCGTCATGTTACCCAATGCCAAGCTTAACGACGCCGTGAATGTGGCCGAAAAGATCCGCGAGAGAATTTCATTGAAACAGCTTTCTATCGGTAAAGAAAAAAAACAAAACCTAGGCCATATTACCGTCTCTATTGGGGTGGCAACAATTCAAACGGGTGATGACACTGACACGTTATTTTACCGCGCTGATGAGCAACTTTATATCGCAAAATCAGCCGGTAAAAATTGCGTTAAGTTTGCTTGATGTTAGTCTATATCGTTTTTATGGCTATAAATTCAATCCTCTATTTAGCTTTTGATTTAGCACATGATTTAGCGACATGCTCGTCAATAATCAGACGTTATCAGGTCTGTTCTAGCTGGCATAATGTCTTTTAGCTTGTTTAATCGCACGGGTATTTGGCTATAAAACGTTTAAGCCCACCAATGAATGTAATCGCTATGATCCATTGGTGGGCGTTTGTTTATCTATTGCTGATTAATACCGTGTGATAACCAGAATGTTATTGGACGGTAGACTCAGGTTGCAAATCCATGTGCATTTTTATCAGATGTTCTTCCATATCAAATGACACTGTAAACCCGAGTGACTTGGCAAGGTTGGCCATACTGCGGTTTTCAAACATGGTAAACCCCATTAAATAAAGGGTGTTATTGGTCTTGTAATAAGCAATCAGTTTTTCGAGCAATAACTTACCTAAGCCGATCCCTTGATAGTTACTGCGTACCGCCATAGCAAACTCGGCTTCAGTATTATCTGGGTCGATAGATGCTCTCACGGCGCCTAAGGTCAGCTCTTCGCCATCTTCTGTCATTGTGGTTGCGATAAACGCCATTTCACGGGAATAATCAATTTGAGTTAATACTGCCATTTCTTCATGGGTCATCCGTGAACGCACCCCAAAATAACGTTTGTATCTGTCTTCATCACTTAATGAATTATCAAACTCTAAATGCTTAGGTTCATCTTCGGGCAAAATGGGTCTTAACATCACCTGAAGACCGTTTTTTAAGGTGGTGGTTTGTTCTAATTCTTTCGGGTAAGGCAAAATGGCCAAGCGGTTTATGTTGTCTTGTGGCGTATCATGCAACCGCATATTGACGTCTAATAAGGTGATTTTCTCACCCGCCGCTAACACTGGGTTAATGTCTAATTCAGCGATTTCAGGGCAATCAATAATCAAATGAGAGATTTGGGTTAACATGACGCACAAGGCATTCATGTCTAAACCCAGTGGTAAGTGACGGTCACGTAACTTGTGGGTTTTCAGTGCTTGGATGACCATATATCGCGCCAACGCCATATTTAACGGAGGCAAGGCAACGGCAGCATCACGAGTCGGGTCCCAATCCGAGCCACCTTCACCTAAACAGATAGCGGGGCCAAATACCGGATCATTAATCACGGATACCCGAATTTCTTGTGCCCCCGCGGTTAAGGCCATTTTTTGAATAATCAAACCGTCAATTTTGGCGCTAGGAGTAATTTGATGAACCCGATTAATAATAGAGTGGGCGGCATAGCTCACATCTTCATCCGAGGCTAAATTTAATACCACACCGTGGACATCCGACTTGTAGAGTAGGTCGGGTGATTGCACTTTTAACGCCACCGGATAACCTATTTGCTTGGCGACATTGACGGCTTCATCCACGTCTTTTACAAATAATGTTTCAATGGTATTGAGGCCGTAAGCTCGTAAAATATCACCAGCTTGATGGGTTTCCAGTACGGTTTGACCATTATCTAAGGCCTGTTGTAATAATGCTCGCGCCGCGTGGCTATCAGTCGGAATATTATCGGGTATCGATTGTGGGACTTCTTGGAGTAATTTTTGGTTACGACGGTATTCGACCATATGCATAAATGCTTTTACAGCCCCTTCAGGGGTGCGATAGGTCGAAATGCCAGCTTTAGTAAACCGTTTGCGGGCGAGATAAGCTGAGTCCTCACCGCCCCAGTTGGTGAGTATATTTAATCGGTTTCGATTGGGGTGTTTATTAATGATGTCGATAATACTGTTGGCTATTTCGACGCTTTCGCCTAATATCGATGGCGAATGCAGCACTAAAATGGTGTCAGTCTCATTACTACTCATCAGCACATTTAAGGTATCAGCGTAACGTTGATGGTCTGCATCACCAATCATGTCGATAGGATTTTGCTGTGACCAGGTGCTAGGCAAAATAGTGTTGAGCTCGGCAACTGTTTTTTCTGACAAGGGGGCTAATTTGCCACCTTTTATGATCAGCTCATCAGCAGCAAGCACCGCAGGGCCGCCGCCATTGCTCATAATAACCAATCGTTCGCCTTTTAGGGGTGCAGAATGTGCGAGACTTTCAACCGCGGCAAATAATTCGATTAAATCATTAACCCTTAGCATACCGGCACGCCTAAAGGCTGCTTCGTAAACGGCATCGTTGCCACCAATCCCCCCAGTATGGAGCATGGCGGCTTTTACACCTTCACGGCTGCGTCCTGATTTAATCACAAATATGGGTTTATTGCGCGAGGCGGCACGGGCAGCAGATAAAAAGTGACGTTTTTCGTTTATTGAATCAATATATAACATGATGGCGCTGGTTTTACTGTCACGGCCTAGATAGTCTAGCAATTCACCAAAGTCGATATCGGTGGCATCACCCAATGAAATAAAGGAAGAAAAGCCAATGCCTTTGTTGTTTGCCCAATCGAGTACCGTGGTACAAATGGCGGCAGATTGTGACACAAAGGCGATTTTCCCGGTGTTGGCACCTGCGTGGGCTAAACTGGCATTGAGACCTATAGGCGGTAAAATCATTCCTAAGCTATTGGGGCCTAACAAACGCATCCCGTAACGTTTAGCATATTGCTTGGTGACTTCAAGTAAATTATTGCCTTGCTCGTCGGTTTGCGAGGCCATGCCTGAGGCCATAATAATGGCCACTTTGCAGCCAAATTGCGCTAAACGTTCAACGATACTGGGGACTTTTAGCGCATTAGTACAAATAATGGCGAGATCTGGTTTGATGGGTAGCGCTTCAATATTGGGATAAGCCAATACCCCCATCACAGCAGTGTACTTGGGGGTGACCGGCATAATAGGTCCAGAAAAACCACCCGAAAGCAGGTTTTTCATAATGGCTTTACCCGCACGTTTATTGCCGTTAGACGCGCCAATGACTGCCACAGAAGTGGGTTTAAATAGAGCATTAATGCTACGTTGACTCATAGAAAGTGACCTTAGCTGGCTGGCAATAAGCACGGTGATTAAGGTTAGATTAGCATAATATTTTGTGGAATAACGTTAAAGACACTATTTTTACGCGGTCGTTATTTTGTGAATAAAACCAATTACTCAGTCTGTCTCTAGTAATCGATTAAAGCATCATGAAATAGTGTGTAGGGCTTAGCTTCAAGCTAAAAATTCGTCTTAGAAAGAATAATAGAGAACGGCCATAGAAAGCGGTAATAAAAAAGGGCCTGTTAAGGCCCTTTTTATGTGTGCTGCTAGTGGTTTTTTTTACAAGTAACTAATACTGCTAGGTTGCTGTTGTTGCTGATGAAGGGACCGGGACGTAAATATTGATGATCTTGCGGATCATTGTTTTACCGTCTTCAATAGCAATGTACAGACAAGGGATGAGGCATAAGGTTACGACTGTTGCAAACAGTACCCCAAAGGCTAATGATACCGCCATTGGGATCACCATTTGAGCTTGCATACTGGTCTCGGCCATAATCGGCACTAAACCAATAAATGTGGTCAATGAAGTTAACATTATCGCCCTAAAGCGTCTGCAACCCGCATTGAGCACAGCTTCTTTCATGGCGACGCCCGCTTTTCGGGAATTATTAACATAATCCACCATCACTAACGAATCATTCACCACCACACCAGCCGCCGCGATAATACCAAAAATGGATAAGACGCTTAAATCAATGCCTAAAATGATGTGTCCCATGACGGAGCCTATGACCCCAAAAGGGATAACAGACATGATCATAATTGGTTGTATATATGAGCGCAGTGGGATAGCCAACAAGCTATAAATCAGTAATAGCGATAAAATAAAGTCACGCATTTGGGTGTCGGCACTGTCTAATTGCTCTTGAATACTGCCCGAAACCTCACTGTGTACCCGTGGATACTTGGTCAGTAATTCTGGCATAAAGTTATCACGGATATCTTTAGCCAATTTAAACGGTTCAGTTTGCTCTGCATCAACATTGCCCCATACGTTAATCGTACGGTTACTGTTTTCGCGTCGAATACTATTAACCCCTTGAACCACCTTAATTTCCGCCACTTCAGATAAGGGTAACTCTGCACCTTGTGGGGTGTTAATCATTACGTCTTGTACCAGTGCGATTGAATTGCGTTGTTCTTCTGGATAGCGAAGCATCACTTTGATCTCTTCACCATTTCGAATAATACGCTGTGCTTCTAAGCCATAAAAACTGTTACCCACTTGCGAGGCAATATTGGCTAAGGTTAAGCCTAATGCGTTGGCTAACGGTTTTAATTGGAACTGCACTTCTTTTGCACTTGACTGACGGCTGTCATTGACATCGCTGACGCCTTTAAGAGATTTAAGCTTCTCTTTAAGGGCGAGTGAAGCGGCAACTAATTGGGCTTCATCTTTACTTTCAAGCCTGAAGCTAATATCACCGTCTTCACGACCGCCACCCATCAGACTGTCGCGGATGTTAAAGGATTTTACACCTGGAATTAATGGCATGGCTTGTTGCCATAATTCAGCTAAAGCGAAAGTGTCCATCGGTCTCACAGAGGGGTCGACTAATTTTGTCATCACTTCAGCGGTTGTTTGCCCTTTAAGATCGACCTGCATGTCAGAAATCATTTTCTGACCGTACTGTTGTTCTATCTTTTTATCGACATCATATAAGGTTTTCTCAATCGCCAGAGCGGCCGCAAGCGTCGACTGTTCTGATGCATCGACGTTCATTTCAACCGTTACCCTTGGGAAATCGTGGGGGATTTTTGGCTGACCAATAAAACGCACCACACCACCCATATAGAGTCCAACACCGATCAGGATCAAGCTAATGAACAACATTATGACCGCATAACGATATTCAACGGCTAATTCAAGGGAAGGGCGATAAATAGAACTAATAAATCGGCTCAAACCGCGGTCAACTTTTCCTTGAACAAAATTGACGCCGTTACGCAGCCAATCTACTGGATTTTTTGAACCGGGTTTAACCACGGTAGGTTTTTTCATGTGGGCTAAATGCGCGGGTAAAATTAATTTTGATTCTATTAACGAAAATAACAAACATAAAATAACAATAAAACCAATGGCTTGCCCAAATGCCGATGACGGACCATCATCAAGGGTTATGGGTAAAAAGGCCGCTATTGTTGTTAGCACCCCAAAGGTCGCTGGCATGGCAACTTTTTTAACCCCACGAATAACACTTTCAATACTTTGGCCGTGTTCTTCTGATTCGCTGTGGGCACTTTCTCCCATAACAATGGCATCGTCGACCACGATCCCCAGTACTAAGATAAAGGCAAACAAGCTGATAACGTTAATGGTGACATCAATAAAGGCCATTGGCATAAACAATAAGGTGCCTAAGAAACATACTGGCAGCCCCATCATCACCCAAAACGCTAATCGAACTCGTAGGAATAGTGCCAACATGATAAACACTAATATAGAACCCGTTTTCATGCTGTCGAGCATTAATTGCAAACGACCGTCTAAGTAGTAAGTCATGTCGACCCAAGGTTCAAGTTTTACGCCTTGTGGCAATATATTTTGCTGTTTATCGACAAAAATATTAATGGTTTTGGCAACATCTGTAATACTCTGGTTTTTAGCGGCACCAATGAAAAAGCTAACTGAATTTTTACCATTAAATTTTGAGTATTGGATGCCTTCTTCAAAGCCATCATTTACGGTGGCGATATCGCCCAATAAAATCTTAGTACCATCATCTAAGGTCAGTAAAGGCAGTTGTTCAAACTCGTAGCCCACATAGGCTTGATTCTGGACGCGTAAATTAATGTAACCATTTTCAGCTTTAATTTGCCCCGCAGACATATTGCGTGAATAGCCGCGAACCGCATCGGCAACATCGTTAAAGGTTATGCCAAACTCCCGCAAACGGTCTTTACTAACTTCAATACCAATTTCATAACTTAAGCCGCTGTAGTATTCGCTAATGTTAACCCCAGGCAGCTGCATGATTTCATCATTAATCCGCTCGCCCAAGTCTTTCAGCTGCTTTTGATTTAAATCACCATATAGGCTTAAGTACATTACCTCTTGCCTGAATTTAATTCGCTCAACTTTTGGGGGCTCCATGCCGCCAGGGAAAGTAGAGATAGAGTCAATTTGGGACTTGACTTCATCAAGTACCACTAATGGGTCATATGAGTCTTCAACCTGAAAGTAACCCTGAGCCATATTACGGTTTGAATAGGTAATGACTCGCTTTAAACCTTGAACACTTTCTAATGCTTGTTCAATTTTAATGGTAATGCCTTCTTCCACTTCTTGCGGCGCAGTACCGGGGTAAACAGCGCTAAATTGAATCCAGTTAATTTCAACGGCAGGGAAGAACTGCTTTCGAATAGTATTGGCGGTCAACAGACCACCGAGTATGATAATGATCATCAGTAAGTTTGCGGCCACACTATTGCGAGCAAACCAGGCGATGATTCCTTTATGAGTATCTGCCATGATGATTATTTACCTTCCATCGCAAGTTCTGTCTGCTCTTTTTCTACAGACTCTTTTTGCAGAATCTTATCTTCTGGCAGTGCCAGTTTCATGCCTTCTAATGGGTAATCAAGCGCTGATGTTATCACTTGCATTCCTGATTCAAGCCCCTCAGAAATAACCACATTAGCACCTTCTTGGCGGATAATTGTGACGGGTTTATAACGCAGTTTTTTGTCTGCATCCATGACGGCAACTAAGCCATTTACTATCAAATGACGGGGGATAATGGTCACATTGCCGGCATTACTGCCTTCGATATGAGCGGTGACATAGGTGCCAAAACGTAATTCATTCTTATTGGTGTTAAGCCCGTAGGGATCGTCAATTTCTGCAACCAGATAGGTCATACGACTTTTACTGTCTACCACGCCTTCACTGCGGACAATTTTTCCTATCCACTCTTGTTTACTTCCGGCAAAATTGCCCACTAATTGCACTTCAGCATGGGTGCCTTTGCTGTCTAAATATTGCATATCTTTATCGGCTAGTGGTAAGCGGATCTCCGCTGTATCTGTATTGTAAACATGGCCAATTTTACTGCCCGTAGTCATGTATGCACCTAAACCGATTTCACGACTGGAAATGAGTGCGTCATACGGTGCGCGGATCACGGTACGCTCTAAATCACGTTGCGCCCGTAATAAGCCTGCTTCAGCACTTTTTAGCTTTGCTAACTCTTGGGCTAATTGCGGTTTCCGCAAACTGAGAGCCGTTGGCTTGCTACTGGTAATTTCCGCCCATTCTCGCAAGGCAACTTCGCCATTGGCTCGCTCTTGAACCATATTAGCTTTCGATGCGGCAACATTGGCCTGAGCATCTAATAAGCCTGCTTCGTAATCGCTAGGGTCTATTTTGGCAAGAATATCGCCTTTTTTAACAAAGCCGCCTTTGACGAATGCATCGGCTAAATAAATAATTTCACCACTTACTTGCGACACGAGTTCGGTATCGTATTTGGCGGCCACAACACCATATGAACTGACCGAAAAGGTCATCGTGTTATACTCTATTGCTTCAACCGACACTAAAGGAGTGTTATCAACAGCGGGCTTTTCTTCTGGGGGCTTTTTTAACGCAGAGAAGCCAACTAAACCGGCTATTCCAATTCCTAATACTATGATTGGTAATATGATTTGTTTTTTAGTCGCCACAATCCTTCCTCTTAATATCCGAATTTTTTTGCAGCAAATTGCTGTGCATACTGCTAATAGTTTTTTCAGTGGTATATGTTAATCGATATGTATATTGTTTGTTGTTTCATTGTGTAAACTTGTGTGTCAACCCAAGGAGAAAAACATGTTGGTCGCTAATACCTCTAGATTACAATTATCATTAATAACCCTTGATGACAGCGCATTATTATTTGAACTCGACCAAGACGAACGGGTGATGCTTTTTTTAAATGGAGGACACAAAACCACTCAACATCAGATTGATACGGTGATGATCCCCAGATTGGCTCAATATTTAAATCCAGCCAAAGGCTGGGGATTATGGAAGGTACAGGCATTAACGTGCGCTGACAACGACAATCATGGCTTAAGCGGTGCCTATTTGGGCTGGGTGTTAGTCAGACCAATGCATTTTTTTACCCAAGCACAGCCGCATAACCTTGAATTAGGGTGGCGATTTAAGCACATAAGTTGGGGCAAAGGTTACGCAACAGAAGCGGCCCAAGCTGTCATGGACGTGGTGAGTGCAGTAGATGAGGTCACTCATGTCAGTGCCGTGGCGATAGAAGAAAACTTAGCGTCTATCGCGATCATGAAAAAACTCGGGATGACCTTCCAACACAAAAGTATTCATCGAGATCCATTAGGTGATACCGAAGCAGTGTTTTATCAAAAAGAAGTTTAAAAAGGCATTTAATTTATTATAATTTATCTAGATTAATGGCATAAACCTAACAGAGTAACGCCAACTGCGTTGCAACAAGTGACAAGGGAATGACCATTAACAAATGTGGCACCTTTATCTGGCATCCGAGCGGGTACCGGATAAAGCACCTTGAGGCCTGATGGGTATAAAGCGATGTAAATCATTTATCAGTTAATAAAAAAGAGCAAACGAAGCTGCTCTTTTTTTAGCGTTAGCGAGGTAGATTACTTTTGCGCGTCTAAGAAACGCTCTGCATCTAATGCAGCCATACAACCGGTACCGGCTGATGTGATAGCTTGACGATAATGTTGGTCCATTACGTCGCCACAAGCATACACGCCTTCAATGCTAGTTTGAGTCGCATTACCTTGTAAGCCACTGTTTACTTGTAAGTAACCATGACTCATTTCTAATTGGTCAGCAAAAATACCCGTATTTGGGCTGTGACCGATGGCGATGAATACACCCGCAACGTCTAAATCAGTTACTGAACCGTCTTTAGTACTTTTCTTTTTAAGACCCGTTACACCCATTTCGTTACCAGTGACTTCTTCAAGTGTTTGGTCGAGATGTAAAATGATATTACCGTTAGCCACTTTGTCCATTAAACGGTTGATCAGAATTTTTTCTGAACGGAAACTGTCACGGCGGTGAACCAAGTGAACTTCAGAAGCAATATTGCTTAGATAAAGTGCTTCTTCAACCGCGGTGTTACCACCACCGATCACTGCAACTTTTTGGTTACGGTAAAAGAAGCCATCACAAGTCGCACACGCTGACACACCGCGACCCATAAAGGTTTCTTCAGAAGGAAGCCCTAAATATTTAGCTGAAGCACCAGTAGCAATAATTAATGCATCACAAGTAAATTCGCCATTATCGCCTTTTAAACGAAAAGGGCGCTCAGTTAAGGTTACTTCGTTGATGTGGTCAAAAATAATTTCAGTATCAAACTTTTCTGCATGTTTTTGCATGCGTTCCATTAATGCTGGGCCGGTTAAGTCTTCTGCATCGCCTGGCCAGTTTTCAACTTCAGTAGTCGTGGTTAATTGCCCACCTTGCTGCATGCCTGTGATCATCACAGGTTTTAAATTAGCACGTGCAGCATAAACTGCAGCGGTATAGCCGGCAGGGCCAGAACCTAAAATTAGTAGGTTAACGTGACGAGCTTCACTCATGATTTTGTTCTCCGATAACATGCCCTAAGCAATATGAATGAGATTGTATGGAATTTACTACGGCGGGTAAAGTGAAGTTGAGTGTAAGAAATCGATTGGGGTTATCTATTATGTCAATAACTGGTTCTAGGCAAGCGAACTAGCCTAAAGCGAATCACTTATTGTAAAAAGTAATATTTACCGATAAATGGAGCTGTATTCAGTTATAAGCAGGGCAAATTTAAATTATAAACAGCCCCTATATCTGCTCAACGGGATTAATAAACCAAGTGACATGTTGGTAAATTATTTTTTTCTAAATAATTTTGATGATATTCCTCGGCAATGTGAAATGTTTGTATTGGTACAATTTCGGTCACAATATGACGCTGTCCCCATTTACCACTGCGCGCTAGCGCCAGCTTAGAGCTTTCAGCTTCGGCCTTTTGCTGTTTATCGTGGAAAAATATAGTACTTCGATATTGGGTACCAATGTCGCCGCCCTGCATATTTAACATGGTTGGATTATGGTTCTGCCAAAACACGTCCAATAAATCGTCAAAACTGACTACTTGCGGGTCAAATTCAACTTGTACCACTTCAGCATGACCGGTTGAACCGGTTTTGACTTCTTTATATGTTGTCGCACTGTCTTGGCCACCCATGTAGCCACAAGTTGCGTTACTGACGCCGTTAATGTCACGGAAAAAATATTCAACACCCCAAAAACAACCTGCACCAAATATTGCTAACGCCATGACATACCCTTAAAATAATTTACAGAAGTCTAGATGGCTATAATTGTGTTGAATATTGAGATGTTTTGCAAGCAAACTTTTATTAATAAATAAATCTAACATATGCCACCAATAAAATAATGTTTGGCTATGTTAGAATCCGCCGATAAAAACAGGCAATTAATGTTAAGTGGTGCACAATGGCTAACTTAATCATGCCGCATAATAAAGCATACAAGGAGTTGTTTGTGTTATCTAATCTACTGAAAGAAAAAGATTTTTTAGCTTACACTTTAGCCAATCCCGACAAAATAGATGGCTGTTTTGATTTTATGTTAGGGACACATACTCATGTTGATGTACTCGACACGGGTGTCATTGTGTTTACCCCGAGCCAAAATTCGACCAAAGACATTGTACTATCCAGTGCTATCCACGGTAATGAAACCGCGCCAATTGAAATGTGTAATCAACTTATTCATGATTTGTTGAGTGAGAAAATTATCGCTAAACAGCGGTGTTTATTCTTAATAGGTAATCCTGCGGCCATCATTAATCGAACCCGTTTTATTCACGAAAACATGAACCGTCTGTTCAGTGGCGCGCACTCAAAAGGTGAGGGTTTAACTCATCCAGAACGTCACCGCGCCAAAGCATTAGAGCAACATGTCGCCGACTTTTTTAACGCCAATAGCGACCATCAACGCATACATTACGATTTACATACCGCCATCCGCGCATCAAAGCATGAAAAATTTGCTATTTATCCATACCGACCAGGGCGAGCCTTTAGCGCGGAGCAAATCATGTTTTTAGCGGCATGTGGTGTTGATACCATGTTGTTTCATCATGAACCCACAACGACGTTTAGTTATTATTCGTCACAGCAATTTCAAGCAGATGCCTTCACGGTTGAATTAGGTAAGGTGATGCCATTTGGGCAAAATGACATGAGTCGTTTTACTCAAACTCATACTATGCTTGAAAAGCTGATCACCGAAACTGCGTTAGCGCCTGTTGAGTTCGACTCTTCCAAGGTCAACTTATATAAGGTGTCTCGCTCGATCAATAAGCATGTTGAAGACTTTGCCTTTAGCTTTGCCGGTGATGCCGAAAACTTCAGTGCCTTTAGCCAGGGCGAAGTGCTAGCGACCGAAGGTGGTGTAGAGATTAAAGTAGAACACCCACAAGAAGCGATTGTGTTTCCTAATGCGAATGTGCCGATAGGGCAGCGTACAGTGTTATGTTTAGTGCCTGCACCGAATGAGTCAATCGTATAGCCGTAAAGCAATATATACATGTTAATCGTGAGTAAAATGCATTTACCGTTAGATTAAGTATTGATAGGTAGTTTACGTTAACGTAATGTCTACTTGCATAGTATAAATAGAGCCGTGTTTATATTGAACATGGTTCAACAATAACAAGAGCATAATATGAGCAACGCACCACTGACCAATGAAACAGTGCACCGTGTCAGCTTCTTAGACAAAGCGTCATTGCACATTCCCATTTTGCGTATTTTGCAAGCCGATGGCACCACGTATGAAAACGCGGTTTTACCGGTAATCGACAAGGCTCTGGCTGATAAAATCTTTGATACGTGTATTTTTACACGCGTATTAGACGAGCGTATGTTGGGTGCACAGCGTCAAGGGCGTATTAGTTTTTACATGACCTGTACCGGTGAAGAAGCCTCAATTATAGGCAGTACCGCCGCGTTAGATAAAGATGACGTCATTTTGGCTCAATATCGTGAACACGCATCATTGCGGTATCGCGGTTTTACGACTGAACAATTTATGAACCAAATGTTCAGTAACGAAAAAGATTTAGGTAAAGGTCGTCAAATGCCGATCCATTACGGCAGCCGTGAACTGAATTACCAAACGATTTCGTCACCATTGGCAACCCAAATCCCACAAGCCACAGGTGTGGCTTACGGTATGAAGTTGCAAGGTAAACGTAACGTGGCCATTTGTTATTTTGGTGAAGGCGCCGCGTCAGAAGGTGACTTCCATGCTGGTTTAAACATGGCTGCAGTGCTGAAATCGCCGACGATTTTCTTCTGCCGCAATAATGGTTATGCCATTTCAACACCAACGGAAGAACAATACTCCGGCAATGGTATTGCCAGTCGTGGAGTCGGTTACGGTATGCACACCATTCGTGTTGACGGTAATGACATGCTTGCGGTGTTAGCGGCAACTCAACAAGCTCGTGCCTATGCACTTGAGCACAATGCACCAGTATTAATTGAAGCGATGACGTATCGCTTGGGTGCGCATTCTTCATCTGACGATCCATCGGGTTATCGTTCAAAAGATGAAGAGGCCAAATGGCAACAACACGATCCAGTTAAACGCTTTAAATTATGGATGATCAATAAAGATTGGCTCACCGAAGCCGATGAAGCCAAATTGTTCGAACGTTATCGCGAAGAAGTCCTCGCCGCGGTTAAAGTGGCTGAAAAGTTACCTGTTCCGAAATTAGACGAGATCATCGAAGACGTGCTTGATAAACCCACTCCAGCATTGAGAAAGCAGCTGAAAGAGTTGAAAGAGCATATCAATAAGTATCCAAAAGCCTATCCAAAAAGTGCAGGGAGACTCTAAACCGTGGCTCAAATGAATATGTTACACGCCATTAATGAGGCGCTATCAATAGCCATGACTGCCGACGAGCGCATGGTAATTTTTGGTGAAGACGTTGGTCACTTCGGTGGGGTATTTCGTGCCACTTCGGGCCTGCAAGAACAATTTGGTCGCGACCGTTGTTTTAACACGCCGTTGACTGAACAAGGTATTGCGGGTTTTGCTAATGGCTTAGCCTCTTATGGTATGACCGCAGTTGCTGAAATTCAGTTTGCTGATTATATCTTTCCTGCATTCGATCAAATCGTTAATGAATCAGCAAAATTCCGCTACCGCAGCGGCAATCAATTCGATGTAGGTGGGTTAACTTTCCGCACACCTTATGGTGGTGGTATCGCAGGTGGTCATTACCACTCCCAATCACCTGAAGCGTATTTTACGCAAACGCCAGGTTTAAAGGTGGTCATTCCGCGTAATCCTGAACAAGCTAAAGGTTTGTTATTGGCCTCTATTCGCGATCCAAACCCAGTGATTTTCTTTGAACCTAAACGTTTGTATCGAGCCTCTGTTGGCGAAGTGCCCGCTGGCGACTACGTCATTGAGTTAGGTAAAGCACAAGTGGTTAAACAGGGCAGTGATATTACTGTTTTAGCTTGGGGGGCACAGATGGACATCGTTGAAAAGGCCTGCGAACGTGCCGAGAAAGAAGGTATTTCATGTGAAATTATCGACTTACGCACCATAGCGCCATGGGACGTTGAAACTATTGCAAAATCAGTGACCAAAACAGGTCGTTTGCTGATTAACCATGAAGCGCCATTAACCGGAGGTTTTGCCGGTGAAATTGCCGCAACTATTCAGCAAGAATGCTTCTTATCACTTGAATCACCCATCAGCCGTGTGTGCGGATTAGATACGCCTTATCCATTAGTGCATGAAAAAGAATACATGCCAGATGAGTTAAAGACATTCGAAGCCATCAAAGCCACAGTGGCCTATTAGGAGTAAGATATGATTAAAGATTTTATTTTACCCGACATCGGCGAAGGTGTGGTGGAATGCGAATTAGTTGATTGGTTAGTCAGTGAAGGTGATATGGTCACTGAAGATCAGCCGATTGCAGATGTAATGACTGATAAAGCGTTAGTGCAAATTCCAGCGCCCCATGGCGGAAAAATTACTAAGCTGTACTACGCTAAAGGTGAAATAGCCATTGTGCATCAACCATTGTACGCAGTAGAAATGGAAGGTGAAGAGAGCGATAGTGTCACTGACGCGCCGGTTGCTGAAGTCACAGCGGTTAGCGACACGGCCATTAATGACACAAGCGTTAACGACAGTAATGCTGTTGTTACCACCTCAAGCAGCCAATCAAACATTGAAGAATTCTTATTGCCAGACATTGGCGAAGGTATTGTTGAATGTGAATTGGTTGATTGGTTAGTAAAAGAAGGCGATATGGTGGTTGAAGATCAGCCTATTGCTGATGTGATGACCGATAAAGCCTTAGTGCAAATACCTGCAATGAAAGCCGGTAAAATTGTCAAACTGCATTATCGCAAAGGACAGCTCGCTAAAGTTCACTCGCCTTTATTTGCCATTGAAGTGGCAGCGGATAGTCATACTCAGTCCGCGACGGTAGAGGTTGCTGAACAAGCTCAAGTTGCTGCGCCACAAGGTAATCTTGAACCTGTTGCACAAGGTAAAGCGTTAGCCAGTCCGGCGGTACGCCGCATGGCCCGCTCGCGAGACATTAATATTGCTATGGTTGTGGGTACTGGCAAAAATGGCCGTGTTTATAAAGAAGACATTGAACGTCATCAGCAGGGGGCAAGTTCCACCCAAGCTGCTGTAAGCACAACGCCGGTGTCATCTTCTGCTAATCAAGTAAGTGGTCAAGTCGGTGGTCAATTAGAAAATCAAGCTGGTCAAATAAATAATAGCCCTACTGTTAGCTATGCTGGAGCAAGCGATAGAGTCGAGCCCATCAAAGGCGTGAAGGCTATCATGGCGAAGATGATGGTAGAGTCGGTATCGACTATCCCGCATTTTACTTACTGTGAAGAGTTTGATTTAACCGAATTAGTGGCTTTGCGTGAAAGCATGAAGCAACGTTATTCAACCGATGAAGTGAAGCTCACCATGATGCCCTTCTTTATGAAGGCCATGTCGTTAGCGATTACCCAATTTCCGATATTAAATAGCCAAGTGAATGCCGATTGCACTGAACTCACCTACAAGTCACGTCATAACATTGGTATGGCCGTTGACTCCAAAGTGGGTTTACTTGTACCTAATATCAAAGATGTTCAACGTAAATCGATTTTAGAAATCGCCGCTGATATTACTCGCTTAACGACTGCCGCGCGCAGCGGACGAGTATCACCTGCAGATTTAAAAGACGGCACTATTTCGATTTCTAACATTGGTGCTCTCGGTGGCACGGTGGCAACACCCATTATCAACAAACCTGAAGTGGCGATTGTGGCATTGGGTAAATTGCAGGTATTGCCGCGCTTTAACGCCAATGGAGAAGTTGAAGCACGTAAGATCATGCAAGTGAGTTGGTCAGGCGATCACCGCGTCATTGATGGCGGCACCATTGCCCGTTTCTGTAATCTATGGAAACACTACCTAGAACAACCGCAAGAAATGCTTTTAGCCATGCGCTAATACTGTTAAGTGTTTAATACACTACCTTATCTAAAAGGACGCTAACGCGTCCTTTTGTTTTTAACCACGATTTCGTATAATATCCGGACAATGTCAATCGTTTGGAACCTGTATGAGTTTGTCGGCACCTAAAATTGAAACTATTGAGTATCCGTTTCCACCTAAACCTGCCGTGTTGTCTGACGCTGAAAAAGCACAATATAAAGCACACATTAAGCAGTTACTGATTGAAAAAGATGCGGTGTTAGTGGCCCATTACTATACCGACCCTGAAATTCAAGCCTTAGCAGAAGAAACCGGCGGCTGCGTATCTGATTCTCTAGAAATGGCACGCTTTGGTCGTGATCACCCAGCAAAGACATTAATTGTCGCTGGGGTGAAGTTTATGGGCGAAACCGCAAAAATTTTAAGCCCAGAAAAAACCATTTTAATGCCAACGTTAGAAGCAACCTGTTCATTAGATTTAGGTTGTCCTATAGAACTCTTTAGTGAGTTTTGCGATGCGCACCCTGATCATACCGTGGTGGTATACGCCAACACCTCTGCCGCAGTAAAAGCCCGTGCAGATTGGGTGGTAACCTCAAGTATTGCACTTGAAATTGTTGAGCACTTAGACAGCCAAGATAAAAAAATCATCTGGGCACCAGACCGTCACTTAGGCGCTTACATCAATAAGCAAACTGGCGCTGACATGCTGTTATGGCAGGGCGATTGTATTGTGCATGATGAGTTTCAAGCCAAAGCCTTACGCCAGCTTAAAAAGCAACATCCAACAGCAGCCGTTCTTGTTCATCCAGAATCACCTGCCAGTGTGATTGAACTTGCCGATGCCGTTGGCTCTACCAGCCAGCTCATTAACGCTGCGCAAACAATGCCTAATGACACTTTTATTGTTGCCACAGACCGCGGTATTTTTTATAAAATGCAGCAAGCGGCGCCAGGTAAAACCTTACTCGAGGCTCCAACCGGTGGTAACGGCGCGACCTGCAAGAGCTGCGCTCATTGCCCGTGGATGGCCATGAACGGTTTACCCGCTATCGAAGCGTCATTGGTTGATACCGACAAAACTGACCATGAAATCTTTGTTAGCGATGAACTGCGCATCAAAGCACTCATCCCACTCACCCGCATGCTCGATTTTGCCAAAGAATTGAATATGAAAGTGAAGGGCAACGCCTAAGCGCAAAGTTTAGTGTGAACAGGAAAATGAAAGCCGACATCAAGTCGGCTTTTTATTTAGCAGAATCGAGTTATCTAAAATAATACCAATGCTTAGTAACAACTAATATCTGATATTAAAATATTGTTCAGCTGAGGTTATAGTCAGAGGTATTGTTTTTTAAATTAATAATAATTACCAAGAGCTAACAAATTTTTGACTCGATTTTGTGCTTCGAATAACCATGATTCAATTATGTGGCAATTTGTTGTAACGATTATAATTTCATCACCACATAATCGCGATGGCATTTTAGACATTAATGGATACATTCATTTTTGTTACCTACTTCAGTAACGTTGAAGCTAAAATCCTGCCATCACCATCACCATCACCATCACCATCACACACACAAAGGGTACACGGCTTACCCAACAGCCAACAAAAAGCCCCGCAATAAATGCGAGGCTCTTAAGCTAAACCAAATCCAACAAGCGACTCTACAAGGTAGATTACTTAGCGTTCATTAGTGCAACAGCGTTGTCTAACATGCGGTTACTGAAACCCCACTCGTTGTCGTACCATGACATCACTTTCACTAAACGACCGTTAACACGTGTTTGTGTTGCGTCGAAATTAGAAGAAAAAGGATTATGGTTAAAGTCGATAGACACTAATGGTTCTTCATTAATCGCTAACACTTCAGACATAGGAGACTGCAGTGAAGCACGAGTGATGATGGCGTTAACTTCTTCAATAGTGGTGTCGCGAGACGCTAAGAAGGTTAAATCAACTAAAGACACATTAATCGTTGGTACACGTACCGCTAATCCGTCAAATTTGCCTTGAAGCTCAGGAACCACTAAACCTACTGCAGCAGCTGCACCGGTTTTAGTTGGGATCATCGACATTGCCGCAGCGCGAGCACGGCGTAAATCTGTGTGGTACACGTCAGATAAACGTTGATCGTTAGTGTATGAATGGATTGTGGTCATTAGACCTGACTCAATACCAATTTCATCATTTAACGGCTTAGCCATAGGCGCTAAACAGTTAGTCGTACATGATGCACCTGAAATCACTGTCATGTCTGAGGTTAATATGTCGTTATTCACACCATAAACGATGGTTGCATCTACATTTTTACCTGGAGCAGAAATAATAACTTTCTTTGCGCCTGCAGTAAGGTGTGGTTGCACAGATTCTTTAGAAGTAAAGATACCAGTACATTCAAAAACAACATCAATTTTTAACTCAGCCCAAGGTAACTTTGATGGGTCACGTTCTTGGAAAGTTAAGATTTTGTCGCCATTGACGTAGATAGCTTCATCGTCATGATCAACTTTAGCGTTGAAACGACCGTGTACAGTATCATACTTAGTTAAGTGGGCATTAATTGACGCATCACCTAAATCATTCAATGCTACGATTTCGATTGGGTAATCTTTGTCGCTTTCGTACAGTGCACGTAAAACATTTCTACCGATACGGCCATAGCCGTTAATTGCTACACGGATAGTCATCTCATATCCCTCAAGTTAAAATAATTTGGTGGCATGTGGATCGCCTAGTTGTAAAATTACCAAACTGGCTATAATAATCAAGTTAAATCACCCAAATATGCCGAATAAAGGATGTAATTGTCGTATTATTTTTACATTTAGCCCGTTTTGAAGATAAATTAACCACATTTTTGTAAGTTTACATAAATAATTATTGCTACAAAAACTGACATAAACAGTAAAATCGTCGTTTATTTCAATAATGTTTCACTGTGACTATTGGCAAATTTATTGCTCATTACCGTTGATACTAATTCAACTGCTTGGCGGTCTAAAACTAATGCGCGCTTATGATCACTATTAATGATGGCTAATACTTGTTCCTCATCGGCAAGGTTTTCGCTCATTAACAAATTGGCTCTGGTCAACAGATACTCTTTTTCACTATCCTGTTGTTGGCGGTAAATTGAGGCTAATGCTAAAAACCAATCAGGATCGACATTGGCTGGCTCTGATGTGGATAACAAATGCAAATAAAGTGATTTAGCGTCGCGAGGGGAGACCCGCACATAATAGGCGGCTAGTTGAGTAATAATTTCATTGTCGACGAGGTTACCTTGCTTATAGGTTTCTTCTACAATGGTGAATCCGGCTTGGTCGTTGAAACGCATCCAACGATAAAAAGCTAAATGCACATCATTATTAGTGCGGGTAAATTCTTGCAGTTCAGCGAGTGTTTGGGTGCTTACCGCAAATGCTTGCTCGCGATCACGAGTACGGTAGGTATTAAGTTTATGTTGCACTCCAGCGGCCAATTCGATGCATTTACTATAATCTTCTAGATGGACGAGCTGTTGATACAGTTGCTTACCAGTGGGCGATAAACTTTGTTTTAACGCGTATCGATGACGGATCAAGTCGGCTTTTTCAAAGCGACACCAACTATCTTTGTGTAAATCGCTACAAAGTTCAGGATTATTTTTACATATTTGGTCGCTATTACGGTCATTATCACAGCCATAAAGACCAAAAAATGCCCCAATAACTGTAAATGATGTAATTAATACAAAATTATGGTTCAAAAACGTCTCCAAGAGCTGAATTGTCTAATAAAATTACACATTTACCGAAAATTTGTTACTAGCGAAATAGCGTATATTTTATTACAATGTCGGCGACCAACAGGGGTAGTCCCCATACAATATACTAAATTATTGGTCTTTTCTTATTGTTACTCAAACCTTTCTGAAAATAATAGAAAAGTGAGATAAAGGATCCCTACATGAGTGCAGATAAACATTTACAAAGCTGGCAAGAACGTTTCGAAATGGCAGAAGCAATGCAACCGTTGCTTGGAAAATTGTATCGTAACCAAGGCATTGAAGTAATGGTATATGGTAAACCATTACTAAACGCATCAACCATCGAAATCATTAAGTCACACCGTTTAGTACGTCGTCATGTCGGTGAAAAGTTACGTCTTCGTGAAAGTTTCCCATTTGTTGTAGCACTAAGCAAATTAGCCATCAAGCATTGCAGAGTGGATATCGGTAAATTAGCCATTAATTATTGGCGTGATAACAAGGATGCGAGCGGTATTGAAGCTTATATGGCTCACGAATTGTCAGAAGCGGTTAATCATGGTGATGATACCCCTCCTCGTGATGTTGTTCTTTACGGTTTTGGTCGTATCGGCCGTTTATTAGCCCGGTTGTTAATTGAACGTACAGGTAAGAGCAATAAATTGCGTCTGCGTGCCATTGTTTTACGGGGTGGGAAAAAGAGCGATTTAGAAAAACGTGCTAGTCTATTACGTCGTGATTCAGTACATGGACCGTTTAATGGGTCTGTTGAAGTGGATGAAGAAAACAACGCGCTCATTGCCAACGGTACTTACATTCAGATCATTTACGCTAATTCTCCAGACCAGGTTGATTACACTCAGTACGGCATTAACGATGCTTTAGTCGTGGATAACACCGGTATTTGGAAAGATGAAGCCGGTTTAGGTTTACACCTTAAAAGCCCTGGTGCGACCAAAGTATTGTTAACGGCACCCGCTAAAGGTGCGATTAAAAATATCGTATTCGGTGTTAATGAAAATGATATTCTCGATGAAGACACCATTGTATCGGCGGCAAGCTGTACCACTAACGCCATTACTCCAGTGTTAAAAGCGGTCAATGATAAATACGGTATTGAGAATGGCCACGTAGAAACCATTCATTCTTATACTAACGATCAAAATCTGATCGATAACTACCACAGTGCTGACCGTCGTGGTCGCAGCGCACCATTGAATATGGTTATTACTGAAACGGGTGCCGCTAAAGCTGTTGCTAAAGCATTGCCTGTATTAGCGGGTAAGCTAACCGGTAACGCAATCCGAGTTCCAACACCTAACGTATCAATGGCGATTATTAGTGTTAATTTACAACATGAAACCAATCGTGATGAACTGAATGAATATTTAAAAGATGTCGCATTACAGTCTGGACTTCAGAATCAAATTGATTTTACTGAGTCAACTGAAATTGTATCTAGCGATTTAGTTGGTTCACGTTATGCAGGTGTGGTTGACTCTCAAGCGACGATTGCTGAAGGTAAGCGCGCTATTTTATACGTTTGGTATGACAACGAGTTTGGCTATAGCTGCCAAGTTGTTGGTGTTATGCAAAAAATGCTTGGTTTAACCACATTGTCATTACCAAAAAATTAATACGTTATAAATATCAACCTTAGGTGATGGGGACGATCAGTAAAGTCTTTATACTTAATATGTCTGTTTATTGAGTACTTACCCGTAAAGTTAATGATAAAGCATCTCTTTGGAGATGCTTTTTTATGCGCCTTGTAATATATTTAATCATACTGCTGTTTTATGCACCAAACGGTCATTTTGTGGCAATAAATCTGTTTTTATTGATTGACTATCAGGGCTAAAACGGTAGAATGCCATTCCGCAGTCAGGGGAAACGTTCTCTAGCTGTTAAGCGTTAAAGAGTTACAAATGTGACATTAGTTCAGTTGATACAGGTTGA
>TARA_R110000851_G_scaffold97963_2_pt1 | contig 71842 bp, 80 predicted proteins | sample TARA_R110000851 | Tara Oceans TARA_R110000851 (sample SAMEA4397627) | marine metagenome | biome: Polar Biome; feature: [DCM] deep chlorophyll maximum layer (ENVO:01000326); material: water (ENVO:00002006), including particulate matter (ENVO:01000060) such as... | depth 17 m
GAGCCGATCTGGTTGAACTTGATCAGAATGGAGTTACCGATTTTCTCATCGATACCGCGCTTGAGGATTTTGGTATTGGTTACGAACAGATCGTCACCAACCAACTGCACCTTGTCACCAATCTTGTCGGTCAACACCTTCCAACCAGCCCAGTCAGACTCATCCATACCATCTTCGATGGAAATAATGGGGTAGCGATCAGCCAAACCAGCCAGATAATCGGCAAACCCGGCCGCATCAAACACCTGACCTTCGCCCGCCAGATCGTACTTGCCGTCTTTATAGAACTCGCTGGAAGCGCAATCCAGGGCCAGGGTTACATCGTCGCCCAAGGTATAGCCGGCATTGGCAACAGCCTCGGAGATAGCAGCCAGCGCATCTTCATTGGACGCAAGGTTTGGCGCGAAGCCACCCTCGTCGCCAACCGCTGTATTCAGACCACGTGCCTTCAGTACTGCCTTGAGGTGGTGGAAAATCTCGGCACCCATGCGCAGCGCTTCTGCAAAGTTTTTGGCGCCGACCGGCTGCACCATGAACTCCTGAATATCCACGTTGTTATCAGCATGCTCGCCACCATTGATGATGTTCATCATGGGTACCGGCATGCTGTACTGACCGGGTGTACCGTTCAGATCAGCAATGTGTGCGTACAAGGGAACGCCCTTGGCCTGAGCTGCAGCCTTGGCCGCTGCCAACGAGACCGCCAGGATGGCGTTAGCCCCCAGGGTAGCCTTGTTCTCGGTGCCGTCCAGCTCGATCATTGCGCGATCCAGCTCAACCTGAGCGATAGCATCGCGGCCAACCAGCAATTCGCGGATGGGGCCATTGATATTGGCAACTGCCTTGAGCACCCCCTTGCCCATGTAACGACTCTTGTCGCCATCGCGCAGTTCGAGTGCTTCACGTGAACCGGTTGAGGCACCGGAGGGAGCACAGGCACTACCGATGATGCCGCCTTCGAGGATAACGTCCGCTTCAACGGTTGGGTTGCCACGCGAGTCGAGCACTTCGCGGCCTTTGATATCAATGATTTTTGCCATCTTTACTTGCTAGCTCCATATAACGGGTAATCGGGGTAAAGGCTCAAGCCGTTTCCAATTCAGGGAAACTCTTGATCAAGTCATCAAGTGTCTTCAACTGGGCGAGAAACGGCTCCAGCTTATCCAGACGCAAGGCACAGGGACCGTCGCATTTGGCGTTGTCCGGGTCGGGATGCGCTTCCAGAAACAGACCGGCCAGGCCTTGGCTCATGCCCGCCTTGGCCAGATCAGTCACCTGGGCACGGCGCCCGCCGGCAGAATCACTGCGACCACCCGGCTGCTGTAGCGCGTGGGTCACGTCAAAGAAAACCGGATACTCAAACTGCTTCATGATGCCGAAGCCGAGCATGTCGACAATCAGGTTGTTGTAACCGAAGCTGGAACCACGCTCACAGAGCACCAGGTTATCGTTACCCGCTTCCTCGCACTTGGTCAGGATGTGCTTCATCTCTTGCGGAGCCAGGAACTGGGCCTTTTTGATATTGATTACCGCACTGGTCTTGGCCATCGCCACGACCAGATCGGTTTGCCGGGACAAAAAGGCTGGCAGCTGGATAATGTCACAGACTTCAGCCACCGGTGCCGCCTGATGCGGCTCGTGCACATCGGTGATGACCGGGACATTGAAGGTGCGTTTGATCTCCTCGAAGATCTTTAGCCCCTCTTCCATCCCAGGCCCACGATAGGAGTTAATTGAAGAACGGTTGGCCTTATCGAAACTGGCTTTGAATACGTAGGGAATACCGAGTTTATCGGTTACTTCTACGTACTTTTCGCAGATTTGCATGGCCAGGTCCCGCGACTCCAGCACATTCATGCCGCCAAAAAGGACGAACGGCTTATCGTTCGCCATTTCGATGTCGCCAACCCGCACGATTTTCTGTGCCATAACCTTTTCGCTTCCTCAGGATTTGCTTTCTTTCTGCTTCAACGCGGCACCGACAAAACCACTGAACAATGGGTGGCCATAACGCGGCGTGGAGGTGAATTCCGGATGGAACTGGCACGCGACAAACCACGGATGATCTGCAACCTCAACCATCTCAACCAGTGCACCATCAACCGAACGACCAGAGATATTCAGACCACCCGCCTGCAGCTCAGGCAGCAGGTTGTTGTTGACCTCATAACGGTGACGATGACGTTCAACAATCACGTCCTTGCCGTAGCAGTCGTGTGCCTTGGAGCCAGCTTCAAGTGCACACTCCTGACCACCGAGGCGCATGGTGCCGCCAAGGTCGGACGCTTCAGTGCGGGTCTGCATTTCACCGCTGGCGGTTTGCCACTCGGTAATCAGACCCACGACCGGATGCTTTGACGTTTTATCGAACTCGGTCGAGTTGGCATCTGCCCAACCCAGTACGTTACGCGCGTACTCAATCACGGCAACCTGCATACCCAGGCAAATGCCCAGATAAGGCACCTTGTTTTCACGGGCATAACGCACCGCTGCAATTTTGCCTTCCACGCCACGCGAACCGAAACCACCCGGAACCAGGATGGCATCGACATCTTCCAGCAGCGCAGTGCCTTCCTGTTCAATGTCTTCGGAGTCGATATAACGCAGATTAACCTTGGTACGGCTCTGAATGCCCGCATGGCTGACTGCCTCAATCAACGACTTGTATGCATCGAGCAGCTCCATGTACTTGCCGACCATGGCGATGGTGACTTCATGCTCCGGGTTCAGCTTGGCATCCACCACGCGCTCCCACTCGGACAGATCGGCACCGCCACATTCCAGACCAAAACGCTCCACAACAAAGTCATCCAGGCCCTGTGCATGCAGCACCATGGGGATCTTGAAGATGGTGTCGACATCTTCCAAACCGATAACCGCACGCTCTTCAACATTGGTAAAGAGTGCGATCTTACGGCGTGAGGACAGGTCAATCGGATGATCAGAGCGGCAAATCAGCACGTCAGGCTGCAGGCCGATGGAACGCAGCTCCTTGACGGAATGCTGGGTCGGCTTGGTCTTGGTTTCACCGGCAGTCGCGATATAAGGCACCAGCGTCAGGTGCATCAGCATGGCGCGCTTGGCACCTACTTCTACCCGCAGCTGACGAATAGCCTCAAGAAATGGCTGGGACTCGATGTCGCCAACGGTACCGCCAATTTCTACCAGCGCGACGTCGGCGTCACCGGCACCCTTGATGATGCGGCTTTTGATTTCATCCGTGATGTGCGGAATGACCTGAATGGTCGCGCCAAGATAATCACCACGACGCTCCTTGCGCAGCACATCTTCATACACTCGACCGGTGGTGAAGTTGTTGGCGCGGCTCATCGTGGAGTTAACGAAACGCTCGTAGTGCCCCAGATCAAGGTCGGTCTCGGCACCATCATGGGTGACGAAGACTTCACCGTGCTGGAAAGGACTCATGGTACCCGGATCCACGTTGATGTAGGGATCCAGCTTGAGCATGGTCACCTTGAGGCCGCGGGCCTCAAGAATCGCCGCCAGGGAAGCCGAGGCAATACCCTTACCCAAAGAAGATACAACACCACCCGTGACGAAGATGTAGCGCGTCATGAAAAACCCATAGATTGAACTGTTAAGCGGCTAATGCCGCGGGGAATCGAAGGGAGTCTGCAGAAGCGGGAGGCGCTTCCAAAGTCTCGTCAAGATGGGAAGTCAGGATACCAGACAGCCCCGACTTGCTCAATCCGAAACAGGCTCCCAACTGACCGTAAAACCGCTTTGCTCGTCGCCAGTCACAGCTGGCTCGGCGTTCCAGCGTCCTGCAACCGAAACCAGCTCATCAGCGCAGTATAGCAAGGGGATACAGGGACGCAGCCAAACAGGTATCTGCGCCTGCTGAAACAGGTGCTTCAACGATTGCTTGCCACGCCCAGGCAGACAGATATGCTCGCCGCCCTGCCGATAGCGAATGTGCCAGGGGCCAGCACTGGCGCTGGCTAACGCCAGATGGAGCAAACCATTACCGCCCGCTAATAACTGCACAGCGGATTGTGTACAGGCCTGCGGCACACCAGCCGAAGGCCAGTCGGTGCGCACAAACCACAAGCGACCTGACGAACGGTATAAGCGGTATTCGCCAAGATCGATCTGCGGCTGGCTGTCGGTCGCCGCCGCCAACTGACCCAGCCACTCATCCAGTCTCCGCGACGCCGGTAATAATGCACCCTGCGCAGCTAGCCAGTAGCGCAGCAGATTACGCTGGCGGGCCGGCGACAACGCACTAAGTGCGTCCATGTCCAAGCTAGGCCAATGCCGCAACCAGACATCATTCAGTGGCTTGGACGTCGCACTCAAATCCTCCGCCGCACGCTCATCCAATAACTCATTCGCCTCACCGGCGTGCCCCGCCAGGCGCAACAGGCCCTCTTCTGCCTGTGGCCAGCCATCGCGTAGTGCCGGCAACAACTGGTGCCGCAGCGCAGTGCGAGCAAAACGTGGATCGCGGTTCGCCGGATCTTCAATCCAGGCCAGCCCATGCTCACGCGCCCATAGCTCCAGATCCCGGCGACGCCAAGGCAGCAATGGCCGCAACAGCTGTCCAGCAGCCAGTTGCCGCTGTGCCGGCATACCCGCCAGACCGCGTAGCCCGGTGCCACGCATCATGCGAAACAGCAGCGTCTCCAGCTGATCGTCACGATGATGTGCCAGCAATAGCGTCGCTCCCGCTGGCAGATGCACGGCAAATGCCTGGTAACGAGCACTACGCGCCGCCTCTTCAATGCTTGCCCCCGGCGCCAGCTGAACACGCTCAACGTAAAGCTCAACGCCGCGCTTGGCGCACTCCTGCTCACAGAACGCCACCCACGCGTCCGCCTCGGCACTGAGTCCGTGGTGAATATGCATAGCGGATAGAGGGGGGAGAATCAGCTGGTCACGTAATTGCACCAGCGCATCGAGCAACACCATGGAATCCAAACCGCCGGACAAACCAACAATCCAGGCGGATGAATTCATACAAGGGCCGAGCTGCTGCTGCAGCCCTTGCAAGGTAAACATATTACTTGATACCGAAAGCCATCAGACGCTCATAGCGGCTTTCCAGCAGATCTTCGTCAGACAGCGCCTGCAACTTGTCCAGCTCGGTCAGTAACTGAGCCTTGATTCGCTCTGCGGTTTCTTGCGGAGCACGATGCGCACCGCCCAATGGTTCAGGAATAAGGCTGTCAACCAATCCCAACTCCTTCAGACGCGTAGCGGTAATACCCATGGCCTCAGCTGCGTCGGCAGCACGCTCAGCGCTTTTCCACAGAATGGACGCACAGCCTTCGGGCGAAATAACGGCATAAGTCGAGTATTGCAGCATCATCAGGTGGTCACAAACGCCGATAGCCAAGGCACCACCAGAGCCACCCTCGCCAATCACGGTAGCGATAATCGGTGTTTTCAACCGCGCCATCACTTGCAGATTCCAGGCAATCGCCTCGCTCTGGCCACGCTCCTCTGCATCAATACCCGGATAGGCACCGGGGGTATCAATAAAGGTAACGATCGGCATCTTGAAACGCTCGGCCATTTCCATCAAACGGCAGGCCTTGCGATAGCCTTCAGGTTTGGGCATACCAAAGTTACGGCGCACCTTCTCCTTCACGTCGCGGCCTTTCTGGTGGCCGATCACCATAATCGGGCGACCGTCCAGGCGGGCAACACCGCCCACGATGGCGGCATCATCGGCAAAGTGTCGGTCGCCGTGCAGCTCTTCAAAGTCGGTGAAAATGGCTTTGATGTAATCCAACGTGTAGGGACGCTGAGGATGACGAGCCATCTGCGCGATCTGCCAGCTGCTCAGGTTACCAAAAATGCTTTCGGTCAGAGACTTGCTCTTGTCCTGCAGTTTGGTGATTTCTTCGGTGATATTAAGCGAATTATCACTGCCGACCAGACGCAATTCTTCGATCTTGGCCTGCAGATCCGCGATTGGCTGTTCAAACCCCAAGTATTTCTGGCTGTTGCTCATAGGCATCCATCGTCCGCTTTCGCCCAACGCGGGCATCTAAATTTTGTTTTTACCTTACGGGATTGCCGGGCGCTCGTCGAGCACCCTCACTCCCATCATCTATAGTGCAAAGAGACGCTGTCTTTACCCAACTGGTCACGCAAACTCTGTACTAGATCGTCTGCAGGCTCGACTCGCCACTGCTCACCCAGCTTTAAAACAGCGCTCGAATCGGGTCGCTGAAGCTCTACCGTCACCGCACAACCACCACGATACTGCTGAAACAGGCTGGCCATTTTAGCCAGCGCCTGCTCGCTATGCCGAGTGGTATCCAGGCAGACTCGAACGCTATCGAGCAGACTGGTGCGAGCCTCCTCCAGGCTCATGACACGCTTGGCGCGCATACGCAGACCGCCGGAAAAATCGTCCAGCGCCACTTCACCTTCGACCACCAGCAATGCATCCTTCTGCAGTAGCGCCTGCGCATTCTGATAGGCCTCGGCAAACAGTGAGACCTCAATCCGCGCCGAACGATCATCCAGGGTCACAAACCCAACCTTGTCGCCGCGCTTGCTTTTCATCACGCGCAGATCAAACACCAGACCGGCGATGGTCTGACTCTCACGCGAGGGCCTCAGATCCAGAATGCGCTGACGGGCAAAACGCCGAATTTCACGCTCGTACTCATCAATCGGATGACCGGTCAGATACAGCCCCAGGGTATCCTTCTCGCCGCGCAAGCGTTCCTTGAAGGTCCACTCACGTGCCTTGCGGTAAGACTCATAGACGTCACGCACGGTCGACGGCCCAAGCAGCTCACCAAACAGATCATCGTGGCCACTGTCAGCACTCTTGGCAGTCTGCTCAGCAGACGCCATGGCTTCTTCCATGGCCGCCATCAAGGCAGCACGATTGCGATCCACCTGCTTCAAATAGACCGCTTCATCGGCATCGTAAAACGGACCCAGCGAGTCCAGCGCACCCGAACGAATCAAGGCCTCCATAACCCGCTTGTTAATGCGTTTGTGGTCAACCTTGGCGCAGAAATCAAAAAGATCAATAAAGGTCTCACCGGCCGCACGGGTCTGCACTATGGTCTCGACCGGCCCTTCACCCACGCCTTTGATAGCACCCAAACCGTAAACCACATCACCGGCTTCATCGACCGTGAACTTGTATTCCGACACGTTGACGTTGGGCGGCTGAATGCGCACTTTCATGCTGCGACACTCTTCGATCAGGGTCACCACCTTGTCGGTGTTGTGCATATCCGCCGACAAGACCGCCGCCATGAAAGGCGCCGGGTAATGTGCCTTCAGCCAGGCCGTTTGATAAGAGAGCAAGCCGTAGGCAGCCGAGTGCGATTTGTTAAAACCATAACCCGCAAACTTCTCTACCAGATCAAAGATATTACCTGCCAGATCACCACTAATACCATTATTAGCGCAACCCTCGATAAAGCCGCCACGCTGCTTGGCCATTTCTTCCGGCTTTTTCTTACCCATGGCGCGGCGCAGCATATCTGCGCCACCCAGGGTATAACCCGCCATCACCTGTGCAATCTGCATCACCTGTTCCTGATACAGAATGATGCCGTAGGTTGGCTTCAAAACCGGTTCGAGCCCTGCATACTGGTAATTCGGATGCGGATAGGAAACCACTTCACGCCCGTGCTTACGGTTGATGAAGTCGTCCACCATGCCCGATTGCAGTGGCCCCGGGCGGAACAGGGCTACCAGTGCGATCATGTCCTCCAGACAGTCCGGCTTGAGCTTTTTGATCAGCTCCTTCATGCCGCGTGACTCGAGCTGGAAAACCGCTGTGGTCTCCGCCTTTTGCAGCATGTGATAAGTCGGCGCGTCATCCAGTGGGATAAAGTCGATATTGAGCGGCTCCAGGCCCTGCTTTGCCTGCTCCCGGTTGATGGTTTCCATCGCCCACTTGATGATGGTCAGCGTCCGCAGACCCAAAAAGTCGAACTTGACCAGGCCAGCCGCCTCGACGTCGTCCTTATCAAACTGCGTTACCAGACCGCCACCAGCTTCATCACAATAAAGCGGCGAGAAATCGGTCAGCTTGGTCGGTGCAATAACAACACCACCGGCGTGCTTACCCACGTTACGGGTTATACCTTCAAGCTTGAGCGCCATGTCCCAGATTTCCTGGGCCTCTTCATCTCCGGCCAGAAAATCGCGCAGGATCTCTTCCTGCTCATAGCCCTTGGTCAGCGTCATGCCGACTTCAAAAGGAATCATTTTTGACAGCTTGTCGGCCAAGCCATAAGACTTGCCTTGCACTCGCGCCACATCGCGCACTACGGCCTTGGCCGCCATAGTACCGAAGGTAATGATCTGCGATACCGCATTACGACCGTACATATCGGCCACATACTCGATTACCCGATCGCGCCCCTCCATGCAGAAGTCGACGTCAAAGTCGGGCATGGATACCCGTTCCGGGTTAAGAAAGCGCTCGAACAGCAGGTCATAGGCCAAGGGATCAAGGTCGGTAATCAACAGCGAGTAGGCCACCAGCGAGCCTGCTCCGGAACCACGACCGGGACCAACCGGCACGCCATTGCCCTTGGCCCACTTGATAAAGTCCATGACGATCAGGAAGTAACCGGGAAAACCCATCTGATTGATGATCTTCAGCTCGAAGTTCAGGCGATCAATGTAGACCTGACGCTTGGCCTCATAATCCTCGGTGCCCGGCGGCAAGATCACCTTGAGCCGCTCCTCCAAACCTTCAAACGAGACCTTGTTGAGGAATTCCTCGATGGTCATGCCGTCCGGGATCGGAAAGTCGGGCAAAAAGTGTTTGCCCAGCTGCACGTCGATATTGCAGCGCTTGGCAATCTCGACGCTATTCTCCAACGCCTCGGGGATATCGGCGAACAGCTCAGCCATCTCCTCCGGTGTCTTCAGGTACTGCTCTTCACTATACTGCTGCGTACGCCGAGGATCCCCCAACACGCGCCCCTCACCAATGCACACTCGCGTCTCGTGCGCTTCGAAATCCTCGCGGCGGATAAAGCGCACATCATTGGTCGCAACCACTGGACAGCCCTTGCGGATACCCAAGGCCACCGCTGCGTGCAAGTGCTCTTCATCATTGACGCGGCTGGTACGCTGCAGCTCAAGATAAAAACGGCCGGGGAAAACCCCCATCCAGTAATCCAGCAGATCGTCTGCCGCGGCGGGCGAGTTGGACAACAGCGCCAAGCCGATCTCGCCCTCTTTGGCACCCGACAAGGCGATCACGCCCTCGCTCGCCTCAGCAATCCACTCCCGGCGAATCGTCACCAAGCCGTTGCGCTGGCCCTCGGTGTAGCCACGGGAGATAAGTTCGGTCAGGTTGCGATAACCTTCTTTGTTCATCGACAGCAACGTCATGCGCGTCAGTTGACTATCGTCCTCACCGCCCAGCACCCACAGGTCCACACCAGAAATCGGCTTGATGCCCGCACTCATGGCGCCGCGATAAAACTTGACCAGGCTGCACATATTGTTTTGGTCGGTCACGGCAACTGCGGGCATCCCGTTGTCCACCACTGACTTGATCAAGGGTTTGACCTTGACCAGACCATCGACCAGTGAGTACTCGCTATGGACACGCAGGTGAACGAAGGAAAAGCTCATATAAATCCTGTTTCAGAGGGCAAGCGGCAAGACCGCTGATTGTAACTAGGGGGGAAGCTGGCGACCAGACGCAGAGAGCACAAGTGCGATGCTAAACCAGCACCGCTCGCACAGGCGCGAAAGAGCGCCGGTGAATGGGGGTAGCCCCCAGGTCGCGCAATGCCTGCAAATGGACCGGCGTAGGATAACCCTTATGCTTGGCAATACCGTAGCCAGGATATTGCTGATCCAGCAGTTGCATCTCACGGTCACGCGCGACTTTAGCCAATATGGAGGCCGCTGCAATGGCTGGTACGCGACTATCGCCCTTGATCACCGGCTCACTGCGCATGGGTAATGCAGGGCAGCGATTACCATCGATCAATACCAGATCGGGGCGGAGCGACAAACCCGCAACAGCGCGCTGCATGGCCAGCATGGTGGCGTGCAAAATATTCAGCTCATCAATCTCATCCACCTCGGCGCGTGCAATACACCAAGCCAATGCCTGTTGCTGTATCAATGGAAACAGGGCCTCACGCCGAGCCTCGGTCAATTTTTTCGAGTCGTTCAAGCCGGCTATCGGACGGCTTGGATCAAGAATCACCGCCGCCGTCACCACAGCCCCGCAGAGTGGCCCGCGTCCCACTTCATCGACGCCCGCCACCAACTCGCCGTCAACCGGAGCGACCCAGTCCATCATCAGTTGCGTCACGTCAAATGCCCTCGCGTATTCAGCAGCTCCGACACAGCATCTGCCGCCGCCTGATCAGCATTACGCCGCAGACTGTGGTGCAACTCGACAAATACCTGCTGCGTCGCCTCACGCTCACGCGTTGGCAGTAAACGCTCCAGCAACGCCGCACCCATCGCCTCTGGCGTAGCGGCGTCCTGCAGAAACTCAGGGGCAACTTCACGCCCGGCCAACAAGTTGGGCAGCGACACGTGTCCGACCTTGACCAGACGCTTGAGAATGCGGAACGTCAGCCCGGCCATGCGATAAGCCACGACCATGGGGCGTTTGAACAGCATGGCTTCCAGCGTGGCAGTGCCAGAGGCGATTAGTACTGCGTCGCAAGCCGCCAGCACCTCATGGGCCTGACCATCAAACAGGGTTAAGGGAAGTTCGAGCCCACTTTCCGCCAGAATGTCATTCATCTGCTGGCGTCGCTCGGAACTGGCACAGGGCATGACAAATAACAGCTCTGGCTCGCGCTCCTGACACCAGGCCGCGGTATCCAGAAACAGCCGTCCCAGCTTGCGCAACTCGCCATTACGGCTACCTGGCAGCAATGCAAGAATGCGCTTGTCCTGCGGTAAGCCCAGCGCCTCACGTGCAGCCCGACGATCAGGCTGCAGTGGAATCTGATCAGCCAGCGTATGCCCAACACAACGGACACTAACCTCGTGGCGGCGATAGACTTCTTCTTCGAAGGGAAACAGAGTGAGCATCAGATCAGTCGACTTGCGGATACCCAGCACCCGTTTTTCACGCCAGGCCCACACCGAGGGGCTCACGTAATGCACGGTAGGAATACCGGCGTCGCGCAGCTGCTGTTCTACATTGAGTGTAAAGTCAGGCGCGTCAATCCCGATGAACACGTCAGGATTCTCGCCTTTCAGGTAACTGACCAGGTCGCGACGAATACGCAGCAATTCACGCAAACGCCCCAGCACTTCGACCAGCCCCATGACTGACAGCCGCTCCATAGGCACCTGGCTCTGCATGCCTTCGGCGAGCATGCGTGGCCCACCGATACCGATAAAACGAGCGTTGGGGAAGCGTTGCTTCAGTGCCTTTATAAGGCCTGAGCCCAAAGTATCGCCCGACGCCTCGCCAGCCACCAGAGCGATACACAAGGGTTTATCAGAGTGCAGCATCAACGGGACCCGCTCGGGTTATCGGGTGATGCCTCGCGTGGAGGCCAGGATAGAGTCGCGATACAGCGCCACCTCAGGGAATAGTTCAGCTGATTCTTCCAGCTCAACAAGGGCGTCTTTCAAGGTTCGACCTTGGCGGTACACCAGCTTATATGCGCGGCGCAGCGCCGTTACCAGCTCTGCAGAGTAACCGCGACGACGCATACCCTCGAAATTCATACCATGGGCACTGGCCGGGTTGCCGCTCACCATGACAAACGCCGGGATATCCTTGAACACCGCCGTATTGGCAGCACTCATCGACCAGGGACCCAAGCGACAAAACTGATGAACCGTCGTGTACCCGCCCAGGATGGCGCCATCGCCGACATGAACATGGCCGGCGATGGTGGCGTTATTGGCCATGATAATGTCGTCACCCACAACGCAGTCGTGCGCCACATGCACATACGCCATCAACAGGTTGTTGCTACCAATGCGCGTGACGCCCTGATCCTGAACAGTACCGCGGTGCAGCGTGCAGCCTTCGCGTATGACGTTGTTATCACCGATGATCAGCCGCGTTGGCTCACCGTTGTACTTTTTGTCCTGGCAGTCTTCACCGACTGAGGCAAACTGAAAAATACGGTTGCCTTTACCGATAGTGGTAGGGCCTTTGATGACAACGTGCGAGGCAACACGCGTACCAGCAGCAATCTCTACGCCCGGACCAATAAAGCTCCAGGGGCCAACCTCAACGTCATCGGCCAGGCTGGCTGCCGGGTCAACAATCGCCTGAGGATGAATTCTACTCATACCCGACGTTCCGCACAGATGATTTCGCCAGAGCACACTTCCTTGCCATCCACTACCGCGCGGCAAGCAAACTTCCAGATACCACGTCTGTCACTGAGGTAACGCGCTTCAAGTTGCAGCTGATCACCCGGCACTACCGGCTGACGGAAACGCAGCTTATCGGAGCCGACAAAGTAATAAAGCGTGCCATCGGAAGGCTGAACACCCATCATTTTAAAACCCAGAAGACCAGCCGCCTGCGCCATGGCTTCAATGATAAGCACACCCGGCATGATGGGGTGCTGCGGAAAGTGTCCGTTAAAAAAGGGCTCGTTAACCGACACATTCTTATAGGCGCGAATATGCTTACCCTCAAGGTCCAGCTCCACTACCCGATCAACCAACAGAAACGGGTAACGGTGAGGCAGGTATTCTTTTATTTCGTTGATATCCATGTATTCGCAGGCCTTGCTGAAAAAAGTATAGGCACCTAAGAGGTGCTGATCAGGATTTGGATGAGTCCTGCGTCCCTTGAGTCACCACCTGGAGCTGCTTCTCCAACTGCTGAACCCGTTTCGCCAGCGTGTCCAGTTGGCGAATGCGTGCAGCACTCTTCCTCCATTCTGCCGCCGGCTGCATCGCCGTGCCGGAAGAATAGGCACCAGGCTCTGTAATTGAGCGCGTCACCATGGTCATGCCACTGACAAATACATTGTCGCAAACCTCGATGTGGCCGACCATGCCCACCCCACCCGCAATCATGCAATGCTTGCCAATATGGGTGCTGCCGGAAATACCCACACAGGCCGCCATGGCCGTGTGATCACCAATATGTACGTTGTGCGCGATCTGAATCTGGTTGTCGAGTTTGACGCCGTCGCCAATCAAGGTGTCGGCAACGGCACCGCGATCAATGGTGGTATTCGCGCCAATCTCTACGTCATTGCCGATGCGCACACCACCAATCTGGGCAATCTTCTGCCACTGCCCGGCGTTGTTGGCAAAACCGAAGCCCTCGGAACCGATAACCGCTCCGGACTGAATCACCACACGCTCACCAATAACAACATCGTGATAGACAGTGACCCGAGCCGCCAGCCACCCGCCCTCGCCTATTTGTGAGCGAGCACCGACAACACACTGAGCACCGATACTGGTATGTGCAGCAATATGCGCTCCAGACTCGATGACAGCGCCAGGACCAATGCTGGCAGTGGGATCAACCACAGCGTCTTCAGCCACGACCGCGGCAGGATGAATTCCAGCTAAAGCACGTGGTTTGGGATCAAAATGGTGCGACAAGCGCGCATAGCTCAAATACGGATCGGCGACGATCAACGCATTACCGGCAAAGCCGTCTGCGTCAGACTCGGTCAAGAGGACCGCGCCAGCGCGCGTATTTGCCAAAAACTTGCGGTACTGACTGTTGGAAAGAAAAGCCAGGTGCTGCGGATCAGCCTCCTGCAGCGTGGCCAGACCGCTGATCAACAGATCAGGGTCACCAACCAGACGCGCGCCGAGCTCTTCAGCCAGGCGCGCGAGGGTAAAGCTGACGTTGCCAGTCATGGCGATACTTCAGCGAGTGCTGTTCAGGCGTTCGATAACCTGACGCGTGATATCAAACTCTGGCTTGACCTCAACCACACCGCCGCGGTCCAGCACCAGATCGTAGCTGCCGTTCTGCAGAATAGTCTCAACCGCTGCATCCAGCTTGGGCTTGAGTGCTTCCAGCATTTCACGGTCGGACAAGGCTTTGGCTTCGTTCAATTCCTTGGACTGAACCTGGAATTCACGCGCTTTCTGGCGGAATTCAAGCTCCAGCTTTTCACGCTCGCTCTGATTCAACTGAGCGCCGTCACGCTGCAGACGCTCTTGCAGACGCTTGGCTTCTGCTTCGAGGTTCTTCAGGCGTTGCAATTGAGCACCAAACTTCTTTTCCGCATCAACGGAGTACGCTTTGGCTGCATCTGACTCAAGCAGAGCCATTTGGTAGTCCAAAACTGCAATCTTCATTTCAGCAGCGGCCTGAAAACTGACCAATGCCAGCAGCGACAATACTGTCACGCGAATAAACTTACCCACTCTAATACTCCCGATTGCACATCGTTGATTTTCTGAATCAGAACGTCTGACCCAGAGTAAATTGGAACACCTGCGTATCATCCTCAGACTGGCTGTTCAGCGGCATACCCAAACTGAAACCCAGTGGGCCCAACGCAGTTAGCCATGACAGACCAATACCCGCGCTGTATCGCATATCGGCTAGTTCGACATCACCACAGCCTGGGTTATCTGAGCCATTGTTCAACACAGAGTTGGAACAATACGTATCGTAAACGTTACCCACATCAAGGAACAGTACCGTGCGCAAGGAACGCTGATCCTTCACGAAAGGCGCCGGAAAAATAAGCTCTGCGCCGCCAGTAAGCTTGATGTTACCACCGAAGGGCAACTGATCCTGATCCGGATCAGCTGTTGCCGGCGTACTTTTCGGCCCCAGGGTACTGTCTTTGTAGCCACGCACCGAACCGATACCACCGGCATAGTAATGCTCATAGAAGGGCATTTGATCGGTAGAGCCAAAGCCTTTGCCAAAACCAAGGTCGGTATGGAAGCGCAGCGTAAGATCATCCGTCATGGCAAAGAAGCGTTGTGCGCGATAATCCAGCTTGTAGAAGCTCAGATCGCTACCCGGTATGGAAATATCAAAGCCCAGATTTTGCGAGTAGCCACGGTCAGGGAATACGCCCCGGTTAAGGGTGTTCTGCGACCATGAACTGTTAAAGAAGAAGTTGGTAAAGCTATCCCCTTCCTTGTCCAGGAAGTTAACAATTTCCTGGACGGTGTAGGTCCCGGTCTTCAAGCTATCTTGCTGAGCACTCAGACCAAAAGAGACACGTGAGTTGTCACTGATCGGGTAACCGAAATTAAAGCCACCGCCGAAAGAGTCGACCGCATAGCTGGAAATGTCGACGTTCAGCTCATCATAGTCAGTTGTGCGATAAAAGGCGTTGTAACCCAGGCTGATACCGTCAACGGTAAAGTAAGGATTCAAAAAGCCGTACGACAACGAAGTCTGATACTCGGACCGGTTGGCGCCGACGCTTACGCGATTACCGGTACCAAAGAAGTTATTCTGGCTGATCGAGCCGCCCAGAATAATACCCGAGCTCTGCGAGAAGCCCAGGCTCGCCGTCACCGAACCGGAGGGCTGTTCTTCTACGGTGTAGTTCACGTCGACCATATCCTCAGCACCGGGAACAGGCACTGTTTCGACGTTCACTTCCTTGAAGTAACCAAGGCGCTCCAGGCGCGTCTTGGACTCATCAATCAGATAGGTAGACGCCCAGCCAGCTTCCATTTGGCGCATCTCACGACGTAGCACCTGATCATCTGTCTTGGTGTTGCCACGGAAATTGATGCGATTGACATAGGCGCGATTGCCAGGGTCCACATAGAAAGTAACCGATACCGTCTTGTCGTCTTCGTGAATCTCCGGAATACCATTGACGTTGGCGAAGGTATAACCCTCGTTCCCCAAGCGACGACTGATCAGATCAGAGGTTGAGGTCACTACCTGGCGGGAGAACACCTGATTGGGTTCAATCAACATCAAACGCTTGATTTCGGCTTCGCCCACCACCAGGTCACCGGAAAGACGAACATCGCGGATCGTATAGCGATCACCTTCGTTAATATTAACGGTGACATAGACGTGCTTCTTGTCAGGCGTAATAGATACCTGAGTCGAAGACACAGCCATGTTGATGTAACCGCGATCGAGGTAGTAAGAGCGTAAGCGCTCCAGATCGCCCGCCAGCTTCTCACGCGAGTACTTGTCATCGTTGCGCAGGAAAGACAGCCAGCCACTGGTCTTCAGTTCGAATAGATTAACCAGCTCTTCGTTATCGTAAACCGTATTACCTACCACGTTGATATGAGCGATAGAGGCAATTGAGCCTTCATCTACCACAATTTTCAGCGCTACTCGGTTGCGCGGCTCGGGAATGACCTGGGTTTCGATGTCAGCCGAATAGCGGCCTTGAGAAACGTACTGGCGCAGCAACTCGTTACGCACGCCTTCCAGTGTAGCGCGCTGGAAAATCTCGCCCTCGGACAAGCCCGCAGCGCTCAACCCCTTGAGCAGATCTTCGCTCTTGATTGCCTTGTTGCCCTCAAGCTCGATTGACGAAATTGAAGGTCGCTCAACCACGCTAATAATAAGCACATCGCCATCACGGCCGAGCTGTACATCCTCGAAGAAGCCGATGCGGAACAACGCACGGGTTGCCTCCACCAACTCCTGGTCATCCACCTGATCGCCAATATTCAGTGGCAAGGCTCCAAACACGCTGCCGGCGGAGACCCGTTGCAACCCATTGACGCGGATATCGGAGATCTGGAAGGCGTCGGCAAAAGCTCCCGGCGCCATAAGTATCAGAAGAAGCGCAGGCAATAGGTAACGTTTCATGAAGTCCGTTCTGAATAGCTGGTTAAAATAGTGCTGCCTAAAGAGGCAACTCATGTTCAGGCAGTGGTGCAGCCCATCAGCCGCCTAAGCGACTAATATCGTTATAAATCGCGAACAGCATAACCCCTACGATGAGGCTAAGGCCAATCTGCAGCCCCCAAGTCTGTATCCTTTCGGACAGAGGCTTGCCCCTGATCAACTCGGCGACATAATAAACCAGATGCCCACCATCCAATACCGGCACCGGCAACAGATTCAAAACACCCAAACTAATACTCAGGTAAGCAATGAAGCTGAGAAAGCTTTCCAATCCCGACTTGGCTGAAGCGCCCGCCACTTTAGCAATGGTTATCGGGCCACTCAAGTTTTTTGCCGAGACAAGCCCAGTCAGCATTTTCTTCAGCGAATCCAGAGTGAGCGCGGTCATACCCCAGGTTTTCTGTAGTGCCACCGGCACTGCCGCCAAAGGATTATGATGAATCTCGCGCATCATGTCGGCAGGCCATTCAAACCCGGCCACGCCAGCACCGATATAACCCAGTACTTCGTCATTCTGCGCTTTGGCCGCTGGAATCAGCTCAAGTTCAACCTGTTTTGCATCGCGCTCTATATCCAGCAGCAGCTTTTTCTGCGGGTTAGCCTGAATCGCGGGCACCACTTCACTGACCCAATCTGAAACGGGCTCGCTATTGACTGCGACAATAAGATCTCCGGGCTGCAGCCCGGCACGTTCAGCCGCTCCGCCGGGCTCTACTTGGCCAATGCGCGGAGCAACCTTGGGCTGCCAGCTGGCCATACCCAAAGCGGCCAATGGATCAGGCTCCTCCGCCCCCTTCAGCCAGCTATCCAATTGCACGGCGTATATCTGCGGACTTCCGCCATCACGCTCTTGCGCCTCAACCTTGAGCACTCCTGTCTCACCAAGACGTCGGATCAGCTGCAAGTTGACGTCATGCCAACTGGGCGTGGGCTCTCCGTCGATAGCAATCAGCTCAAGATTCTCGTGCAATCCAGCACGTGCCGCAGGAGTATCAGCCTCAACCGGGCCGAGAACAGGCACTAGCGTGGTTACACCCAATACCGCGATCAACCAGAAAGCCGCAATTGCCAGTAGGAAGTTAGCCACCGGGCCTGCCGCGACTATCGCAATACGCTGCCCTACTGGTTTACGGTTAAAGGCCTGGCCAAGCTCTGCAGCCGGCACCGGGCCTTCGCGCTCGTCAAGCATCTTGACGTAACCACCCAGTGGGATGGCAGCAATGGCGTACTCTGTTCCGCGGCGATCATGCCAGGTATACAAAGCCGGCCCAAAACCAATGGAAAAGCGCAGCACTTTAACGCCACAGCGCCGCGCCACCCAAAAGTGACCATATTCGTGAATGGTGACCAGCAGGCCCAAGGCAACAACAGTGGCCATAAGGGTAAACAGCAGTTCCATTCAGGGGACCTCACATGGATTCAGGACACGGCAAATAAGTAATAATCAGCGACGCTGAACAAGCCAGGCTTCAGCAAGCTCACGTGCTTTGCGGTCTGCCAGCATGATGTGATCCAGATCCAGGACCGCCTCACTTGGCATCGACCCTAACGCGTGCTCGATCATAACAGGGATATCAGTAAAGCCCATACGCCCTGACAGAAAGGAGGATACCGCGACCTCATTGGCAGCATTCAGGATCGCACAGGCAGTGCCCCCAGTTGCGGCGGCCTGCCGCGCCAACTTGAGGCATGGAAAGCGCTCACCATCCGGCGCCTCAAAATCCAGTCGCGCCACGGAAAGCAGATCCAGCGCGCTGACGCCGGAGTCGATGCGTCGCGGCCAGGCTAGCGCGTGCGCTATCGGCGTACGCATATCAGGATTACCCATTTGAGCCAGTACGGTACCGTCCACATAATCCACCAGCGAATGCACAACGCTTTGCGGGTGGACCACTATTTCGACCTGGTCCGGGCGCGCGTCAAACAGCCAACAGGCTTCGATCAACTCCAACCCTTTGTTCATCATGCTGGCGGAATCAACCGAGATTTTTTGACCCATAGACCAGTTGGGGTGAGCACAGGCCTGAGCAGGCGTCACAGAGGCCAGCTGCTCAGCGCTGAACTCGCGGAAAGGTCCGCCGGACGCGGTCAACAGAATACGCCGCACCCCCACCTTGGCTAGCCCCGATTTGTAATCGACGGGCATACACTGAAAGATGGCGTTGTGCTCACTGTCGATAGGTAGCAGCTGAGCACCAGAGTCACGCACCGCCTGCATAAATAGCGCGCCTGACATCACCAAAGCTTCTTTATTGGCCAGCAGCACGCGCTTGCCCGCCTTGACTGCCGCCAGCGTGGGCCGCAATCCGGCGGCACCGACAATCGCGGCCATCACAATATCTACACAGCCGTCAGCGGACACCTCAGCCAGCGCCTCAGCACCATGGCGAACCCGAGTCGGGACGCCATGGCTATCCAGCCGCGACTGCAGCGATAGCGCCTGCTGCTCGTCCGCGACCACCGCGTAGACGGGCCGATGTAACACGCACTGGTCCGCCAGCACGTCCATGCGACTGTGACCAGTCAGGGCGTGCACCCGATATTCGTCAGGATGGCGAGCGATAACATCCAGCGTACTTACTCCGATTGAGCCAGTAGCGCCGAGGATTGTGATCCGCGAAACGGTCACGCCAAATAGCTCCCGAGGAGCAACCAAAATCCGACGAACATAGGAATCGCTGCCGTAAGGCTGTCTATCCGGTCGAGTACACCACCATGCCCAGGTAACAGACTACTGCTGTCCTTTAAGCCCTCTTCGCGCTTGAAAAGACTTTCGGCAAGGTCTCCGACCACTGAAATCAATACCACCAGGCCAGCACCCAAGACTCCCAGCAAGATGGCTGTCGCTCCCCAACCGAGGTAAAACATCGCAGCCAGAGCAAGAAGTTCACTGACGACCAAGCCGCCCAGCAAGCCTTCACGGGTTTTACCCGGACTGACATTCGGCATTAACTTGTTGCGACCAAACGTCTTGCCTGCAAAGTAAGCGCCGATATCTGCCGCCCACACCAGAATGAGCAGAGAAAAAATAAGCCACAAACCATATTCCTGAGCACGCAACCAAACCAGACCAGCCCACGCTGGCAGTAACACCAGCAAGCCGAACAGTTGACGCACAAAGCTACCCTGCCATACGCCTCTGCCTGCGGGATAACGCACTATCATCACAGTGGCAAAAGCCCACCAAAGCAACGCTGGAATAACGTAGTAGATAATAGGCCAGCTATCACGATACAAGCCGATCATGAACAGTCCCAGGGTCAAGGCGTAGATAATGCGTCCAGCCTGCCTGGTCTCGCCACACAGTCGAGCCCATTCCCAGGCCCCCAGCGCGACCACCGCCCCAATAAAGAAGGCAAACCAGGCACCTTGCAGCAGGATGAAGCCTGCTGCGGCCAAGGGTGCCAGAATAAGTGCAGTAATTACCCGTTGTTTGAGCATCAGGACTCCGCTGCAAGCTGTTCGCTGGTTTTGCCAAAGCGGCGCTGCCTGCAGGAAAAATCAGCCAAAGCCTCACGCAGAGCGTCCTGCTTGAAGTCAGGCCAAAACAGATCGGAAAAATAAAATTCGGTGTAGGCGAACTGCCAAAGCAAAAAATTACTGATGCGCTTTTCACCACCGGTGCGAATACACAGGTCTGGCATAGGCAAATCGGCTGTAGACAGTCGCGACTCGATATCCTGCTCAGTGATCCTGACTGGGTCCAGCCCACCGCGAGCGGCTTCGACAGCGAGCTGCCGAACCGCCTGCGTTACATCCCAATGACCACCGTAATTGGCTGCAATAACCAACGTCAGGCGAGTCTCGTTGGCGGTCGCTTCTTCAGCCTTCTGCATTGCCTGCTGCAGCTCTGGCGCAAAACGGCTGCGATCACCAATTATCTGCAGCCGAACGCCATTCTCGCGGAGCTTACGCACTTCACGGCGCAATGCACCGAGAAACAACTCCATCAGAGCACCTACTTCATCCTCCGGCCGCCGCCAGTTTTCACTGGAAAAGGCGAACAAAGTGAGTACCTCGACACCGTCCTCGATACACACTTCTATCATCGCCTTCACCGCGTCGACTCCGGCCTTGTGGCCAGCGACTCCGGGCAGATAACGCTTGCGCGCCCACCGATTATTGCCATCCATGATAATTGCAACATGACGTGGCATTTCGGCTTGAGCGCCGGTGCTGCTGTTATTGTTCATGCCAGGCTCACTCAACAGACAGTGATCAAATTGCCATCAGGTCTTTTTCCTTGGCTTCAAGAGCCTTGTCGACCTCTGCAATGAACTTGTCAGTCAATTTCTGAACGTCATCCGCGGCGCGACGCTCTTCATCTTCACTGATTTCCTTCTCTTTCTGCAGGTCCTTCAGCTGACTCAATGCATCGCGACGAATATTGCGCACGGCGACACGCGCATTTTCTGCCTCAGAGCGCGCCTGCTTGGTATAGCCCTTGCGGGTTTCTTCAGTAAGGGCGGGCATTGGCACGCGAATAGTGGTACCGGCAGTCGCAGGATTAAGACCCAAGTCAGACGTCATGATCGCCTTTTCGACAGCCTGGATCAGGCTCCGGTCGAAAACGCTCAGCGCCAGGGTGCGCGCATCTTCAACGTTCACGTTGGCGACCTGGCGCAGCGGAGTGTCGGCGCCGTAGCAGTTAACCATCACGCTATCCAGGATGCTGGGGTGGGCACGACCAGTACGAATCTTGGCAAAAGCATGACCCAGAGACTCTACCGATTTACCCATGCGCGCCTGCGCGTCCTTCTTGATTTCGTTGATCATTCCTCAACCCTCGATCAGTGTTCCTTCGGCGCTGCCCACTACTGCGTTCAACAGCGCGCCTGGCTTGTTCATGTTAAATACCCGTAAAGGCATCTTATGGTCGCGAATCAGACAGATCGCGGTCAGATCCATCACTTCGAGCTTCAAATCCAGCACTTGATCGTAGCTTAGGCTGTCGAAGCGCTCTGCATTTGGATCCTTCATTGGATCAGCGTTGTAGACGCCATCCACTTTGGTGGCCTTGAGCACCAGGTCAGCATCGACTTCGATACCACGCAGACAGGCGGCGGTATCAGTCGTAAAGAAAGGATTGCCGGTACCGGCAGAGAATATTACCACGTCCCCGCCCGCCAGATAGCGCATAGCTTTGCGGCGGTCATAGTGCTCGGTTACACCTTCCATGGTAATGGCGGACATGACCCGGGTCTGAATATTCGAGCGCTCAAGCGAGTCACGCATTGCCAGACCGTTCATAACCGTTGCCAGCATACCCATATGGTCGCCGGTCACCCGATCCATGCCAGCGCTGTGCAGCGCCGCACCACGAAAAAGATTACCACCACCAATAACCAGACCGATCTGCACGCCGATACCGATCAACTGACCGATTTCCAACGACATGCGATCCAGCACCTTGGGATCAATACCGAAGCCTTCGGTTCCCATCAGGGCTTCGCCACTGAGTTTGAGAAGAATACGTTTGTACTTGGGTTGGCGGCTGCTGGGGACTTGGGCCATGCTTGACTCTCCTGCGCTGGAATGGAGAAATACTCAACGAGTTCCAGCAGACTGTAGCGGCGGGCACTTGTTCAGTATTTCTTAAAAAAGAGGCCTCACGCCTGCGCGGGAAGCCTCTTCGATCAACCTGTTCGCGGCGACCCGCAGGTCGCCACGGTGCACTGGTCAGGGTGCACTATAGCCTACTTACTGCTTGGAAGCGGCCAGCTGGGCAGCGACCTCGGCAGCGAAATCGACTTCTGCACGCTCAATACCTTCACCCACTTCGTAACGTACGAAGGACAGGATTTCAGCACCGGCTTTCTTGGCCAGCTCGCCGACTTTAACATCGGGGTCCTTGATGAAGGCCTGCTCAACCAGACTACCTTCCGCCAGGAACTTGTTGATACGGCCCTTGACCATATTTTCAACAATGTTCTCAGGCTTGCCAGCGATCTTCTCGGCATTCAGCTGCAGGAAGATCTCTTTTTCCTTGGCGATGGCGTCTTCGGAAACCTGGGAAGGATCCAGGAACTGCGGATTGCTGGCAGCAACGTGCATAGCAATGTCACGAGCCAATTCTTCGTCGCCACCCTTGAGCGTAACCACGACACCAATACGATGGCCGTGCAGATAGGCACCAACCACATCACCCTCAACGCGGGTCAGGCGGCGGATATTGACGTTCTCACCGGTCTTGGCGACCAAGGCTTCACGGGCAGATTCCTGGTCAGCGATCAGGGGAGCTGCGTCGGTGTAGCCGGCCTCAAAAGCCTTGTCCAGGCTGGCAGCAACGAAACCCTTGAAGTCATCCTGCAGCGCCAGAAAGTCGGTCTGCGAGTTGATTTCGATGATGACAGCAGATTTCTTGTCATCTGCTACTTTGGCAGCGATCGCGCCTTCAGCAGCAATGTTGCCAGCTTTTTTGGCTGCTTTGATTGCGCCGGATGCGCGCATGTCATCAATGGCTTTTTCAATGTCGCCTTCAGCGGCAACCAGTGCTTTTTTGCACTCCATCATGCCTTGGCCGGTGCGCTCACGCAGTTCTTTGACCATGGCTGCAGAAATCTGTGACATGAAATAATCCTCTAGATTACTTTGACTGTTGGCAGCCCGAAGGGATAAGCAAGGCCGCCGTATCATGTTGCTTTTAATATATTGCAAAAAGGGGGCAAAGCCCCCTTTTCTACGGCATTAAACTCGCCGACCGCACCTTAGCCTTCAGAGGCTTCCGGAGCAGCTTCTTCAACGAACTCATCAGCGCCGCCGTTGTTGTTCTTGCCGCGCAGAACTGCGTCAGCAACAGCAGCAGCATACAACTTGATGGCACGGATAGCGTCGTCATTACCGGGGACAACATAGTCGATGCCATCAGGGCTGCTGTTGGTATCAACGATACCGATAACAGGAATACCCAGCTTGTTGGCTTCGGTGATAGCAATGCGCTCGTGCTCAACGTCGATCACGAACAGAGCATCAGGCAGACCGCCCATGTCCTTGATACCGCCCAGACCACGATCCAGCTTTTCCAGATCGCGAGTGCGCATCAGCGCTTCTTTCTTGGTCAGTTTGTCAAACGTGCCATCCTGGGATTGAACTTCCAGGTCGCGCAGACGCTTGATGGACTGGCGGATGGTCTTGTAGTTGGTGAGCATGCCGCCCAACCAGCGATGGTCAACATAAGGCTGACCGGAGCGTGACGCTTCTTCAGCAATGATCTTGCTGGCAGCGCGCTTGGTACCAACGAACAGAACCTTGTTCTTGCCAGCGGCCAATTTCTCAACGAAGCTCAGGGCGTCGTGGAACATCGGCATGGTTTTTTCAAGGTTGATGATGTGGATCTTGTTACGAGCACCGAAAATGAACTTGCCCATTTTCGGATTCCAGTAACGGGTCTGGTGGCCGAAGTGCGCACCGGCCTTCAGCATGTCACGCATAGAAACTTGGGTCATGATAACTCCAGTAAGTTGGGTTTGGCCTCCACGCATCCCAATATCCAACCCCGAAGGGCACCCAGGATACCGTGACGATACGTGTGCGGATTTAAGGTTCACCTGACTCCGGAAAACCGGACGTTTGTTCAGGCGCCGCGCTTTATACCATATATAACAGGGCGAATAAAGTTCCTCTAGCGGCTTACAGCACTTCACGCTGTCTCAACAGCCGGGCTCAGGTCTGGTAGAATCCGGGGTTTGTCACACTTTCGCCTGCTGGCGTTTAATCAAGAGAAACCTGACATGACCGTATCCATCAAGACACCGGAAGACATTGCCGGCATGCGCGTTGCCGGACGCCTGGCAGCCGAGGTGCTGGAGATGATCGGCGAACACGTCAAGCCTGGCGTTACCACCGAAGAGCTCGACCGCATTTGCCACGACCACATCGTCAACGTGCAGCAGGCCATTCCCGCCCCGCTGAACTATGGTGGCGCGCCAGGCCGCATGCCGTTCCCCAAGTCGATCTGCACATCCATCAATCACGTCGTATGCCACGGCATACCCAACGAAAAACCATTGAAGAATGGTGATGCGCTGAATATCGACGTAACCGTGATCAAGGATGGTTACCACGGCGATACCAGCAAAATGTTCATCGTTGGTGAGGCACCCGAGTGGGTTGAGCGTCTGGCACGCGTGACTCAAGAGTGCATGTATAAAGGTATCTCGGTCGTGCGTCCCGGCGCTCGTCTGGGCGACATCGGCCAGATCATCCAGGATCATGCGCACGCCAACCACTACAGCGTGGTGCGTGAGTACTGTGGCCACGGCATTGGCAAGGTGTTCCATGAAGACCCCCAGGTGCTTCATTACGGGCGCGCAGGCACCGGCATGGAACTGCAGGAAGGCATGACCTTTACTATCGAGCCGATGATCAATCAGGGCCGCGCAGAAACACGCCTGCTGGGTGATAACTGGACCGCCATCACCAAAGACCGTAAGTTGTCAGCCCAATGGGAACACACCATTCTGGTGACCGCTGACGGTTATGAAGTCCTTACCCTGCGCAGCGAAGAATCCTTTCAATAGCAGTAGCCGCCAGTCACAGCCAAGGCCACTAACTGCCAAGGATAAAAACCATGGATAACGCGCTTTTCGATCCGGGCCAGTTCCAAGCGGAGCTGGCATTAAAAAGCAGTCCTATCAGCGCTTTCAAAAAAGCCATAAGGCACGCCGACAACGCGCTGCAAGGCCGCTTTGAGAGCGGGCGCGATATCCGACAACTGATCCACGAGCGCGCCTGGTTTACCGATCAAATACTGCAGCAGGCATGGGCCAGACTCGACTGCGCCCAGGATCCAGGCATAGCCCTGCTGGCCGTTGGCGGCTATGGCCGAGGCGAACTGCACCCGCATTCCGATATCGACCTGCTCATTCTGGTGCACGACGATCCCGAAGCCTTCCGCTCTTCGATCGAAAACTTCCTTATGTTGCTGTGGGACATTGGCCTGGAAGTGGGCCAGAGCGTGCGTTCCATTGAGGAGTGTGAGCAGGAAGCAAAGGCTGACCTCACAGTCATTACCAACCTGATGGAGTCACGCACACTGTCTGGCGACGAAGTCTTGCGCCAGAGCATGCTGACTGCGATCAGCACCAAGAACATGTGGAATGACGCCGAGTTTTTCCGCGCCAAACGCGCCGAGCAACAAGCTCGTCACGCCAAGTTTAACGACACCGAGTACAACCTTGAGCCCAACGTTAAAAGCTCACCCGGCGGTCTGCGCGACATCCAGACCATCGCCTGGGTTGCCTTGCGTCACTTTGGCACCAACGATCTGCGCAAACTGGTTGATCAGGGGTTTTTGAACGAGCCCGAGTACGACATTCTTACCGCTGGCCGCGATTTTCTCTGGAAGGTCCGCTTCGCCCTGCACAACCTGTCCGGACGTGCCGAGGACAGACTGCTGTTTGACCACCAGCGCGCACTGGCAAAGATGCTCGGCTACGAAGGCAATGACAGCAAGTTAGCGGTAGAGCGCTTCATGCAGAAGTACTACCGCGTCGTGATGTCACTGTCAGAACTGAACGATCTGTTAATGCAGCATTTTGAAGAGATACTGCTGCGTGACGCCGAAGCCGCCGATATTCGCCCGCTCAACAGCCGCTTTCAGATACGTAACCACTATATTGAAGTCACCAACCCCAACGTCTTCAAGCGCACCCCTTTCGCCATTCTCGAAATTTTCGTGCTTATGGCTCAACACCCTGAAATTCGGGGCGTGCGCGCCGAGAGTATCCGCCTGCTACGTGACCATCGTCACTTGATCGACGATGATTTTCGTACCGACATTCGCAATACCAGCCTGTTTATCGAGCTGTTTCGCTGCAAGGAAGGCATTCACCGCAATTTGCGCCGCATGAATCGCTACGGCATTCTCGGCCGCTATCTACCCGAGTTCGGCAAGATTGTCGGTCAGATGCAGCACGACCTTTTCCATATCTACACGGTCGACGCACACACGCTCAACCTGATTAAGCATCTGCGCAAGCTCAATCGCCCTGAATACCAGGATAGATACCCCTTGGCCTGGCGCATTTTCTGTCGCCTGCCCAAGCCGGACCTGCTGTATATCGCCGGCCTTTATCACGACATTGCCAAGGGCCGCGGCGGCGACCACTCGGAGCTGGGCGCCGTCGATGCGGAGCAATTTTGTAACCGTCACCACTTGCCCGCCTGGGACACGCATCTGGTTAGTTGGCTGGTTGAAAGCCACTTGCTGATGTCAACGACAGCGCAACGCAAGGATATTTCCGACCCCCTGGTGATCCACGACTTTGCGGTCCGTATGGGCAATCAAGTACGCCTTGACTACCTTTACGTGCTGACCATTGCCGATATCAACGCGACCAACCCTACGCTGTGGAACTCCTGGCGCGCGTCGCTGCTGCGTCAGCTTTACACCGAAACCAAGCGGGCTCTTCGTCGCGGCCTCGACAACCCGCCGGATCGCGACGAGCACATTCTGCAGACCCAGCAGGCGGCACTGGATATTCTGGTGCGCAACGGTATTGAAGAAGAGGACGCCGAAGCGCTCTGGGCCGAGCTGGGTGATGACTATTTCCTGCGCCATACCGCCAGCGATGTGGCGTGGCATACCGAGGCCATAGTGCAGCACAGCAGCCGGCACGGTCCGCTGGTGCTCATCAAGGAGACCGCGCAGCGCGAATTTGAAGGTGCGACCCAGATATTTATTTACACGCCTGAGCAGAACGATCTGTTTGCCGCCACCGTATCGGCCATGGATCAGCTCAACCTGAGTATTCAGGATGCACGCATCATCACCTCAACCAGTCAGTTCAGCCTCGACACCTACATCGTGCTCGACTCGGGCGGTGATTCTATTGGCGACAACCCTGAACGTATCCGCCAGATCAAAGCCGAGTTGATTGCAGCGCTGTCTGATCCCGACGCCTTCCCGACTATTATCCAGCGTCGCGTGCCGCGCCAGCTCAAGCACTTTGCCTTTGCGCCCGAGGTGACGATCTTCAACGATCCGAACGGCCAACACACGATTCTGGAGCTCAGCGCACCCGACCGGCCAGGCCTGCTCGCCCGCATGGGCCGCATTCTGCTCGACTTTGACATCAGTGTGCAGAACGCCAAGATCGTGACCTTGGGCGAACGCGTGGACGACGTTTTCGTACTGACTGATGCCGACAATCAAGCACTATCCGACCCGGCTCTATGCGAGAGTCTGCAGCAAACCATTATCGACACCCTGAGCAGTACCCAGCCAACCGAGCAGGCGTACAGCAGCCCAATTGCCATTGGCCCCTGAGGACTCTGAATGAATAGCGACCTGCAACGTCTGCAGCCCTACCCCTTTGAAAAGCTGCGCGCGCTGATAGCAGATGTAACTCCCAATCCGGCGCTACGCCCGATTTCACTGTCCATTGGTGAGCCCAAGCACCCCTCTCCGCCTTTTGTATTGGAGACGCTTGCCGCCAATCTGGACCAGGCAGCGGTCTACCCGACCACGCAAGGCAAGCTTGAATTACGTCAGGGCATAGCAGACTGGCTGACCCGGCGCTTTAACCTAAAGGCAGGCAGCCTCGACCCCGCGCAGCACGTCATTCCGGTCAACGGCACACGCGAGGCACTATTTTCCTTTACCCAAGCGGTTATAGAGCGCGATTCACAGGGCCTGGTAGTCAGCCCCAACCCGTTTTATCAGATCTACGAAGGTGCTGCGTTTCTGGCCGGCGTGGAGCCTTGCTATCTTGCCTGTGACGCCAGCAACCACTTCATTCCTGACTTCGGCAAGGTACCCGCTGACGTCTGGCAGCGCTGCCAACTATTGTTTATTTGCACACCAGGCAATCCAACCGGCTCGGTCATACCGCTCGACACCTTGCAACAACTGATCAAGCTGGCTGACGAGCATGACTTCGTTATCGCCTCCGACGAGTGCTATAGCGAGATCTACTCGCCTGAGGGCCCGGCACCTGTTGGTCTATTACAGGCCTGCGCCGCCATGGGCCGTGACGACTACAGTCGCTGCGTGGTATTCCACAGCCTGTCCAAACGCTCAAACCTGCCTGGCCTGCGCTCGGGCTTTGTCGCTGGCGATGCCAGCCTGCTGCAACCCTACCTGCAATACCGCACCTATCACGGCTGTGCCATGCCCGTGCAAAGCCAGCTCGCCAGTCTGGCGGCCTGGCAGGACGAAGCTCACGTCGCGGATAACCGCAGTCAATATCAGGCTAAATTCGACGCGGTATTGAGCATCCTCGGTGAGGTCATGGAGGTGCAGCGCCCCGACGCAGGCTTCTATCTGTGGCCCGTCACGCCGATTGATGATGACACCTTTACTCGACGCCTGCTGGCCGAGTACAACGTCGCCGTTGTGCCCGGACGTTACCTGTCACGCGACATTGATGGTTATAATCCCGGCGCGGGACGCGTGCGCATGGCCTTGGTCGCGCCGCTGAGTGACTGTATCGAAGCTGCCGAGCGCATCCGCGACTTCATAAAGGGTCTGTAACACGTGATTACTCTCTATGGCATCAAAGCCTGTGATGCGCTGGAGGGTGTCGATTTCTCTTTTCAGGTCAACGACTTACGCGCAAATCGACTGTAAAAATAAACAGCGGTTTGCGCGCAAATGCGCCCCTTTAAAATCAAAGACTTGCGCTTTGTTTTGGGGAGGAATTAAGAGAGTCATACTGCTCTTCGCACGTCAGCCCGGCCGCTATGGCTTCGTCAGCAACTCTAGCCATTCGTCGCCCTTCCTGCTCCATCTGCTCAAGCACGATTCCGAGCCGCAATTTGTCTTCGTCTGGCTCTGCCTGGCCTCCATCGTCAACGGCGGGACAGCGGGCGGGGCGACGGGATAGCTTGGTAACTTGTTCGCGCAGCCCTGCAGCAGTGCTATCAGCATCAGCGACATCAGCTTCAATCTGATCAATCCTTTCTCTCGCTTCACGACGTATCCCCTCTACAGCGGCAGCACGCCGCGTCTCTTCTGATCGGGCTTGTTGTTCAGCCTTTGCCCGCGCCTTCGTGTATTCCGTTTCGCGCCGATCGTACTTTGCATCACCCAGCGCCCCCTGCCAGCTCCACCCAATCCCAAACCCCAGCAGCAACAGCACGACAAGGGCGCCGCCCTGCAGCCACAGCTTGTATTTAGCAATCATGGCCCACCTCTTCCATCGCTTCGGCATACAGCGGTGCCCAGGTCTTTTCGTGTGGCTTACCCGGACGCCAGTTGCGAAGGTAGTACTGCCAAGCGGTCTGCACCTCACCAATGGCAGGCAGCGGGCGTGAGTCCGTCCAGAGCAGTAACCGAGCAAAGCCAGCGGCAAGGATGTCGTCATGCTCCAGCGCAGCGAAAGCAGCCGAAGCACTGGGGGCAACACCGCGAGCAGCACATAAGCCCCGCGCATAGTCTCGGCTGGACGAATGAGTCAGCACGCCACGAACGCCGCCGCCAAGCTCAAATTGCCAGAAGCCATGAGCTGGCCCGCCTATCTGGTGCCGGTGCTCGAATCGGCTTTCTTGCAATCCGATAGCCAGCATCACCACCTCAGCTTCCGGCGACGTCATACGATCAGGCAGCAGCGAGAGCGCAGCCGCTACAGGGCCGCGCCTTACTTCATCAAGTGACATATAAACTCCAGGCAATAAAAAACCGCCTGATGGGCGGTATGTGAATTGGTCAGCATTTTGGGTGATGCGGTGATGACAGATCAAACCAAAAAAATTCTGCTCTCGGTGGCGCTCCACGCGGCTTCGTCAGAATACGACACTGCGTCGGCCCAGGTTGAGCCGTCGTCAGAATACTGCAACTTAAAGTCTTTTGGTGCTCGCGCGCGACGCGCCGAAGTGTCCCCGGCCACCATCCGCATTTGGACTATCTCGACCGCCGACGCGAACTCATATTGCGCCCACTGCGGGCCGACGGCGGTGTGCGCACTGGTCCAAGCAGTATCGTCGTCGCCGTCGAAAAGATTCGCGGCCTCCTGTCCCGGGTAGGCGGATGACTGCGACGCGGTTCCGCCCACAGCGACGGAAGGGCCTCCGACCACCGAGCGCAGCTCGAGCGTGTTGGCCGCCACAAAATAGGAATCTCTCGAGCTGGTTTCTGACACCCACAAGCGCCAGTACTTATGCGCGTCTGCACCTGGATCAGGCCCAGGCCCGCTACCAGAACTTGGACTACCTGCAACTATGCCGATAATCATGCGGCCACCACTGAGCCGACCAAATCAGCCTCGGCAGCGCCCACAATTTTCAGTGTGAAACTACCGCCCTGCGCGACAACTAACGTGCCACCTACTGGTGGGTTTATTACAAAGCTGCCGACCTCTGTGAGTGTCAAGTCGCCAGCCCCGGCGTTGCGCCCATGATATTCATCACCCACCGCGTAGGTCTCTGCGCTGTCAAATGAATACGTCTTTGCCACGGCGTTTGTGAAGCGAGTGTAGTTACCTGCGTTTGCGCTGGTGGCGGTCAATGTCGCGCCTGACTCAGTAACCACAGGGGCTGGACCGGTTAACGCTGCTAGCCTTGCGTTGTCTGGAATATCGCTTTCGGCTTCACCAATGTTAGCGGTCGCTGCCGATCCAAGCTCCAACGCAGTCCGGCCAGCATCAGCATCAGCACTGGCAACAAAGCCCCTGCCAAATGCTGATGTGGCGCCGCTCCACCAAGCTACTATCGCCTGCCTTACTCGCAGAGAAGTCCACTTGCGCGCAGTTGTTGCTTCGCCTGTTTCTGCCTCAAGCTGCGAAACTTCCGTGGCCGTCCAGTCACGAGCGTTCGATAGGCGGGCGTCACTGTCAGCTACCTTGCCCGCCAGCGCCACAGATAGCCCAGCAACCGACGCGATCTCCTGGGTACCCGTATGGTTGGCTCTATTGAGCAGATAGGAGTCGGCCTGGTTAGCCGTTGCTTCGTCGGCTATCCCTGTCAACTTACTTTTTTCAGCATCGCTGTAAGCGTTGGTATCTGGGTTGCTCTCATACAGCGTTTTGACTTGCGCGGCGGTAACCGGTGCCACCTCGCCAGTTTGCGGCGTCCACTGGCTATCGTCAGCGTCCCAAATATACCGGACCACATCTATGCCTACGCCGCCGTCTACGTCTGCATAGTCACCCGCAACCGCGTCGGCTATGCCAGACTCAACCGCCGCTAACGTCAGAAAGGTGCCGCGATAGTGCGACGATTCCAGGCCAGCCAGCTTGTCGCGCAGGCTGTCTGAGAAGTCGTTAGTCGAAAGCTGCTTGCCGGCCACCTTATCGACCTTTGTTTCCAGCTCCGCGTTAATGCCCGAAGGGTCGAAGTTCTCTAGGTCGCCTAGTTTGGCCTTGTCCGCATTGGTGTAGTCATTAGAACTAAGCGCTTTGCCTGCCTCAAGGGCAACATAGATAGCGTCGGATTGCGCCTTAGTATACCGGCTGTCCAGCGCACTATTAACACCGGCAACAAAAGCGTCATAGCTGGTCTGATCAACCTTTAGCCCAAGCCGCCCAATCAGGTCGATCTGAGTGGTAATGTCGCCAACAATGGCGCCCCACACCCCGCCACCAGTGCCACCGCCACCAATAAATCCAGCGTCAATCTCGGTGCCATTTTCCAGGGTGATGATCAGGTGGCCGCCTCCATCCACCGTTGCCGTGCTGATTGTTGGACCTGCTGGACCGCGATCACCGCCAGTCACGGCATACCCGCTGCATACCTGCCCGGCGTTCGCCCCTGCCAACTCGACGGCAACCGTGCCCGCAAAGGCCCGCAGCACTTCGCCGCTGGCAAGGGTGATGTCTAGCACATAGTCACGAGCGGCCCAACCGAGCGCAGCCGTTTCTGCTGCAGTAAGGTCAACATCCACCCAACCACCGGCGTTAACGGTAGCGGGTAGCGTACCAGCGTCTGCACCCTCTTCCAGCAGCTGCAGCACGGCGGTCGCGCCGGTCAGATCAAGCGGCGCTTGGTAGATAAGTTGGCCGCCTTTGGCGCTGGTGCCAGCGGCGTTGATAGTATTGATTTCCAGCGTGCTGGCATCGATAACGCTGGCCATGTGCGGGGTTGTGCGCAGCGGGGCGCGGTTAAGCGCTTGCAGCTGCTGGGCCTGCTCTACCCACACCGGCCAGTCAGTCGGCAGTTCGTGCGCCACAGTGAGCCGCACCGGGGCCGTGGCCGCAATGGCAGTGATCGCTTTATAAATCAGGCTGGGCTGCATAACGCGCAGCAGTGCGCGGAAGGTTGCGCCTTTATTGACGCGCAGGTCTAGACGGGCCGGCTGCATTGGCGGCTATCTCCAGTAGTTTGTTGGGGGCGTTTGTTAAATCAGGTCCAGCAAATAGGGTCAGCTTTGCCGCGCACAACCTCACCCGTTCCGGGGTTCCAGCTGCCGTGGCGGTAGGTTGCTGGGGCGTTGTCTACGCCGCTTACTCTCCCGCCGGGCGTTAAACTGCTACCGTTGCGCCAGGTCATGTTGTCTTGGCTACCGGGCGCGCCCGTTTGGGTAATTGATGAGATCAGGTTGTTGCTGTACTGCCACAGCCCCACTTGGGCATAGTTGTCACCAGCACTCAGCCAGTCACTTGTAGTGAGTGCCGTGGCCGCCACCTGGGGGGTTATACCAATGCTATAGTCGCCCGCGCTCTGCGTTAAGCCACCGCCAATTTGCGCTGAATAGTCTCCCGCGCTTGAGCTCAGCGAGGCTGTGCCGCCGCTGCTTTCCTGCTCGCTAACCCCTGGCCCGCTCCGCGAGCTGGTGTAGCTGTAGCTCAGCGTCTCGTTTTGCGTTGCACTCGCGCTGATGCTTTCGCCCATAAACGTCGCGGTGACTGTGCGGCTCATGCTGCGCGTCATGCCGTTGCGAGTCAGAGAGCTGGTCAGCTCGCCGGAGTAGCTAGTAACCCCACCTTCAGGCGTAGTGGCTGTAAGCGTGCCCTCGTAGCTTGTACTTATAGCCCCGATTGCTGCAGACCAATCTTGAGTAATGCTGACAGTCACCGGCTGCGGAACGCCTTCACTGTCAAACCACATGGCGACTACTTTGCCAGTCAGCTGCCATGTTCTGGCGCCGTTGTACTGATTGTAGTTGGCGCTGCTCGCCGCACCCCACACAGTCGTTGTTTCTGAATAGCCCTCGCCGGGAGAGGTGGTTTCTACCGTGCCTCGTAGCTCATAAGAAGACTGAGTGGCCGGTATAGGGCCCGTGTCCGAGATACTACCGATGGCCTGCGTGCGGGTTTTAAGCACGCTCATCGTCGCCACAAAATCCACGCCAGGCGTGCCGCTCAACTCGATCAACCAAAACCCAATCGGGTGCCGATCCAATTTGACGTACCCGCCCGACGTGGGCGTTTTAAGATGCAACGCGACGATGGCTTTGCTGCCGTCTGGCGTGATATCCGCCAGGTCGGCAAACACGGTACCGGTGAGGCTAGGGCTACCCTGCCCCGTATCATCTAGCGAAAGCACAAAACCACGACTGGATGCTGGCCCGTGTACGCGCCCGAAGCGTCTCATCAAAAATGAGCGAGACCAGCTGCTCTGGCCCAAATAGTTGCCGAGCTGCCTGGTCTCTATTAGCCACGGTTTACCGTCGGGCGAGGCATAAATCCAGCCGCGTATGGTCACCCCGTGCAGGTTCTGCCATAGGCCCGACAGTAGCGCATAGTCCAGCCACTGCCAGCCGGCCAGATCGTCTGCCTCCGCCTGCTCTGTCGTGCGCACAGCCCCCGGCGCCCAGGGCATACGCTGAATCAGCGTATTGCCGTAACCCGCATAATCACCCGGATAATAAACAGGGTCTTGGCATTCAATCACACCTCCGTTGGGCAATGTCAGCATGCCGCCGCTGATGGTTCCGTGGTGAGGACACCCCCAATTTTTCAGCATGCTTATGCTTCCAGCTCAGTGAAACCAACAGCAAAATCGACAAGCGTGCCCACAAGCGAAAATGCGCCGTCATTATCAGTCTGCACGGTTAACGTCATACGCAGGCGCACATCTTCGCCCGCCGAGATATCAACGTACCCCAGTGCGGCATCAAGGGTGTGGGTGAGGCTACCGTGATTTTGCAGCTTGGCACTAATAATGGTGGACGATGCCGTTGATATCCTTACCTTTCTGCCGGTATTGATATTCAAATCAATCACTGATTCAAAAAACTTACTATTGGGCATGTCTGTGGGTAGCGTGAGCTCAACATCACTGGTTGTCGCACGAGCAATATATTTACGGGAATTGTTAGTGAGCGGGCTTGCATACGAGCTCGACGCTAAAAATGCTTCACGCCACTTATCGGCGCCGGTCAAAAGCTGATCCAGCATCTGCTCCACGTAATTTAAGAACTCAGCCGTCACTGAGCAGTAGAGCAAACTACCTTCTGGCCACTCTTGGTCGGCGGTATTTTCTGCACCGCGTTGCAGATCAGCAACACCACCTACCACGTCTGCATAGAGTATTTCCCAGCGAGTAGGAGTCGACGCTGAGTCAACCATCGTCAGCGCATAAAACCCATCCGGGAGGCTCAAGCTAAGAGAGGTAGCGCCCATCTGGAGCGCTACAGACACGCTGTAGTTATTCACAAAACTCATGGCTCAGGGTCCTCTGGCTCGGCAAGCTTGATCTGCACAGCAGCGTTATTCGCGTCTCGCAGGGTAATGGTCTGGATTGCGTGATCGACTACTTCCCAAACAAACAAACCGTCCGAGGTCATCACCTCGCGTGGCTCGTAATAGGTGCGGTCTAACGTAGGCTCCGAGGCGGACGCCCCAGCTGTGCGCCCCTCAATGAGGGGGCTTGCAATGCCGCCGGTGGTTTCGCCGGTACCGGGCTGATACTGGCGCTCAAAGTAACCGCGCTTTGCGGCTATACCGCCGCGCTTACGCTCCCTTTTCAGTGCTGGGCTTGGCCTTTCACGCGGCATAGATTCGGCCAGGTTTTGCATGAGCGTTTCGCTAATGCGCTGATCTTTTGCTGAGCCCATTTCATATCTCCAGCGTGTCTGCCGGCGGTGCGATTCGATAGGTGACCGCTGATTCAGCAGTCACCTCATCACGCCACTGGGCGATAATTTCAGGTGTAGGTACCGCAAAGCGGCGTGGGTAGCGTTCCATCGTGTCGCCGGCGGCATCGGGTACGCTGTAATTGCCAGAGAAGCCCTCAAGCTCTTCGTCGTACTCCGGCGCAGTGCTGCGCCACCCAATCTGGGTAGGCAGCGTTGGAGAGATTGAGGGGCCTGGGTCATCAACAAAAATCGGTTGCGGCGGCACGACAAGCGCGTCTGATGGGGCGGTAACCGTGCCCTCACTCACCGCAATGCCAATCGTGAGTTCTGCGGCTCCGCTCTCAACATCAACCCGCTCGCTGAGCGATGTCACTACGCCTGTCGCGGTTATACGATCGTACAGCCGCAAGCGCTGGCCAAAATCTACTCCGAGGGCATGAGCAAGCGGCACCTGCCAGGTTACGAGGTTGGCGCGCTGCGACTTGAGAATCGCAACACGACCCACCGCCATGATGGTATCCAAGGCCAGCTGCAAGCGATCACTATCGCGTAACGGCAGCTCGGAAAAGTCGGTGACTGCTGCGTTTTCTGGGTCGCCGCTCTGTTCCCACAAGCTGTCGCCGTCTGTATCGGTATCGAGCACTACGCGCTGGCGTTCAATCACTTCGCCCACGGCAGCCACACCACTAGGCACCTCTAACCGAATGCGGTACTGCTCCACTCCCCGCTGTGCCCAACGCTTGCTTGCAGTCCATTCTGCTCCAAGCAGCAGGTCCGTGTTTTCGTTGTACCAGGGCAAGGGTATGTTGGGTAACGAGCCTGGCAGCCGAAAAAACTGCTCATTACGGAGGAACCAGCCAGCGCTGCGCGTGGCCTCACGGATCATCTCTACGTCTGGCAACTCGGTGGAGTCTTCCCGCCAGGCCATAAAGCCATCAAACGAGGTGTTACCGCCAGTGCCTGGGTGCAGCCACGAGTAAAATTGGTTGCGCTGACGATAACGGCTGTAACGGTAGTCCAGCTCTATTTCAAACACGTTGACGGTATCGCTGAGCTTACCCAGCGCCACGTCTGCCGACTCGTAAATGGCTGAGCCCTGGGCAAACTCAAAGGCCACGCCTGCCGGGCTCCAGCTCGTGATTCTCGGCACCCCATCGCGGCCAACGCTCAGGCTGGCATCTATGGTACTCAAGCGCTCAAGCGTGTAATCCCAGCGTGAACGGCCTTCGCGCTCTTCAAATACATCAGCAGACCAACGCCCTGCCACAAATGCATCAATTTCTGCATGCTCTTTTGCTTCAAAGGCATCCTCGAGCCGAGTGGTCGCCTGGCAGCTGAGCAGCCGCGTAAGCACATCAAACTCAGGCTCAACCAGCTCACCGGTAAACCGGCGATCTACAACGTCCGGATCGCCATGCACCACAAAATCAATGGTGACACTGCGCCCAGCAAAGCTGCGCAGATCCACAGGCTCTGGCCCTAACTGCCAGGTGAAGGCAGCAACCAGGTCGCCATCTTCAGAACCGCTCACGCTATAGCCCTGGCAGGCAGCGGACACATCCTCACCGCCCACCTTTATCACCAGCGACCACACAAAGCTGTCGCCCGGCTCAATCACTACTGTTTCCGGTAGCGCACTAGCAGGTAGCCCATTCAGCGGCACGCTGTTGAGCGGATAAGCATTGAGCATGGTTTAACTCTCGCGGGCGTTGATTTGCCAGGAAACACCGCCACCGGCGTTGGCGTCTTCTGGCGGTTTGCATAGCACGGTGAACATCGGGTACCAGCCAAGACTGTATTGGCTGGCACCGGCCACGGGCGTGATGGTGGCCTCGCGGCCATCCATGGCTACCGGGGTCTGTACCCACAAGCGCCCAACCAGAGCATGGCAAAACACCGGCACATCGGGCCTTACATCAGTGGTAATACTCACCACTGTGCTGGTGGTGGCCACCCGCTTTGGCTTGGGGCACAGCAATACATGCTTGGCATCCCAATCCAGCGCGTCCAGCCCTGTAGCCATCCAGCCAGTGCCAGTGATGGTGATCAGGTGTTTCTTGAAATGCCGGGCGCGGACCTGCTCACCCTCAGACAGGGTGTAGTCCGTATAGCCGCCCGCATCACCAAAGGTCACATCGGGCACGCCCGCGTGCAGCGGCACCACAATCCCGCCCAACACAAAGGGTGCAGACATTAGCGGTTTCTCCCTTTGAGTTTCATGGTGCCCACTGCCTTGCCAAGCTCTTCAAGCACAGAGGGTTGACCGCTGAGCTGATAGGTTTGGCCGTTGGGCATAGTCAGATTTAGCGGTTGCAGGCCGCTGCCTTGGCCGCTGACGCTGGGTGCCAGTTGGGGTATGGCGGGCAGGTTGCGCGGGGGTGTTACCAGCCCTCCATCCGCATAGCCGTTGCGCAGCAAAGACATACCGCGATTGCGGAATGCCTCCATAAAGGCCAGCGCGCCAGGCTCTTGCATGCGGTGTTTTGGTTGTACGTATTCATCAGCGTGCACCACACCAGCTACCTGGTACTTGCTGCCCCGCCCCGTCCAGCCGCCACCGGCAAAGCCACCCAAGCTTTCGCCACCTCTAAAACGGTCGGAAATGTCGGTGACATCCACTGTACCGTCGGAATAGACGGTACGAATGGGGATCACCAACTCAGTGCCGTTCACGCTTCTAGCGAACTCAGCCAGCTGGTTTTTGGCAGCCTGAAGGCTTGCATCGTCCAGCTTTACGCTTACATCCAGATCCTTGAGTGCTTCGGCCTGTTCTTTTACAGCAACAATGGCGGCGTTGATGCGCTCCAGCTCATCAACCGCGCTGTCCTCCTGCAGCTTATTGGCCGCCAGATCGATCTGTTCAAGCTCTTTAATAAAACCAGCAAAGCCGTAGGTATTTTCACCGGCTTGGTCCAGCTCCTGCAGTATCTTCAGCGCTTCACGTGCTTGCCGCTGAGCGCCTTCAACGTCGCCCTGCTGCAGCGCGTTACGGGCACCCACTTTTAGTGTTTGCGCCGCGCCGTAGCTTGGCCCATCACCGCCGCCCAAGCCTTCCAAGGCTTCTTTATAGCGGTTTTGAATATCCAGCCGCTCTTTGCGGATGGTCTCCAGCTCACTATTAGCCTTTTTCTCTTCAGCCAAGAGTTTTTTCAGTGAATCTTTGGATGCCTTGAGCTGATCAGCTTGAGATTGACTGAGGGCTTCTACATATTTTTGGCGCGCCTCTAGCGCTTTTGCCTGCGCCTGTTCTGCGGCTTGGTTGGCCTCATCACCAAGTTTTGACGCCGCCTGGTTCATGCCCGTTAGCTCAGCGATCAAAGTCTCACGGCGCTCCTGCAGCAGCTCCTTTTCTTTCTGAAGTTCTTCCTTGGTGTAGATAAAGCTATCTAGGGTGCGATTTAAACCCGTTCCAGAAAGGCCTCGGTCGATATCTTTCAAGCGCTGCTCAATACCATCAAGCTCGGTAGTAGCACCTGATGCTGCAGCGGCGATATACCCCAGCCGGGTGCCAAACTCGCCAAATTCCGACACTGCATAAGCACCGGCGGTTGCGAGCGTAACGATCCCCCCTGCCACCGTTAGAATGCCCTGCATAACACTAGGGTCGCTTATTGTGGCGTTGAGGTCATCAATGGCACTGATCAGCGGTGTAGTATCTGCCGTACCAATCGCTTTATTCCAGGCATCTGTAAGGCGAATCAACGCGCCACCAACGGTCCCAGGGAGAGACTCAGACTCAGCCCTCAGCACTTCCAGTTGTGGCATCAAGGCACGCGATATAACGTCTGCGGTAAGCTTTCCCTCTTTGGCCATGTCTCTCAGCGCCGAAACTGGAACACCGATTCCATCAGCCAGTGCTTGCATTAGGCGTGGTGCCTGTTCGGCCACGCTGTTGAACTCATCCCCCCTCAGTGCGCCCGCACCCAGTGCTTGCGAAAACTGAATGACCCCCGCCTCTGCCTCGGTTGCGCTGGCACCAGATACGCGGAAAGACAATGCCACAGCTTCAGTAATGGCCAGTATTTCGCGTTGATCTTTGCCTGCCTCTTTCAGAGGCCTTGATATGCGGGTGTACAGTGTGATCAATGACTCAAGTGGCGATTCTGACGCGACGGCAATTTGCTCAAGGCTTTGCTGAACCTCATTGAACTCTGCTTGAGATTCAGTGACCAGGGCCAAACGCGCATTCATTTGGCTGTAGGCATCCGTAATATCAGAGACACCTTTAATAGAACGGTATAATGCGTAAGCCCCACCGATTGGGCCAGCAATGCCAAGAGATGAAAGATCCAGCCCTCCACTTTCACCCTGCCCATCCTGCTCTGCAGCTAGATCCCGAAGAGCCCGCTGAGTCTCACGAACACGCTGAGTCATTGCCTGTTGAGCTATAGCGAGCTCACGGGTGGTCAACATCCCCGCGTTTTTTAACAGCTCGTACTGAGTGCGCGTTGTTTTCAACTCAGCTTTCAGTGCTCGGTAACGTGTTACCCCTAAATCATTACGCGCAGATTCTAGAGCAGATTTGCGGGCTGCCAGTGTCGTTTGCTGGTATTCAGAGCGCACTCGGCGTTGCTCTTGGATGATTTTCTGGGCGGCTTGCTCCGCGGTTATTCCAGTGCTACGCGTTGCCTCCCGAAGAACGCGCAACTGGGAGAGTGATAAACTAACTGCTTTGCGATAGTTGGACTCTGCCTCGGCACGCTGGGTAGCGGAAAGATTTCCATCTTTAGTGACCAACTGATACTGACGGCGCAGTTCGACAAGCTCACGCTGCGCCTTCTCAATCTCACCCACGCCCAGCGCGCTGCGCGCATCACGCAATGAAGTATCAGCTCTGCCAGCCGACAGCGCAGCCTTCAGGGAAGCCGCAAGCCTGTTTTGCTCTGCCGCGAGATTACGGGTATCTACCCCTGCTGCTTTCAATTCAACGCGGCGCCGCGCGATCTGATTTGTAAGCACACCTTCAGTGCGCTCAAGCTTTCCCAATTCGGAAGCTGCAGCTCGGTATTCGTTTTGCAGCTGCTTAGACGGATTCGCAGTGCGAGCTAGCTCTCCACCCAGCTCGCGCACTCGATCCCGCATTGTTTTGAGTTCACGCTGAGTGCCTTGCAGCGTTTCTTGCAAGTCACGGAAGCTATTAACCTGCCGCAGCGGCCTTTCTATCGCGCGGGCCATCTGCTGATATTCCTTACTGAAGCGCGCTACATCCTTGGTGGCTTCATCAATATTAGCGGTTAGCTTCAGCTCGACTTCATTCATCACTTGTTGCCTTTGAGGGATCGCAGGAAGAGAGACCAGGGGTAATCAAGCACACGGTGGTGACCGAGCACCGTCAGGCTGCAAATAACACTATCAAGCTGGCTCAGGCTGTTTTGCGCGGCGTGTTCAGCCTGTCCAGCATCGCGAAAAAATGCGGGTTTGCTTCCTTGCAGCCAGCTACCACGTCTGCCAGCACGCTTGGGTGCATCGCATCGACCTCTTCAGGGCTGAGGTTTGTAAACACCTCGACGTCTTCCAGCATCATGTCGCCCATCAGTCCAACATTGGCCAAGTCTTGCTTGCAGTCCTTGGCGATCAATGCCCGCACCTGGCCTACTGTAAGCTCGCGGCAAATCACTTCACGCTCGCCAATCTTCTTCACTACGGTTTTCCCGATGTCGGCCATACTTTTCTCCAAGCAATAAAAAACCCGCCGTAGCGGGTTCTGTAAAATTCACAAAAATCAGTTCTTGGCGAATCGTGTAATCTTTTCTATCGCGCGAGGCGAACCTTCTGCAGACAGTTTTTTGCCATCACGAAACTCAATATCCACTATGTTGGTTGTGTTCGAATAAAAGGACCCAGCTATAGATATAGCAAAGCCTAAAGCGGCGCCAAGCGGCCCCAGCAGAAAGCTGCCAAGCACGGTGAACAGCAAAGCACCAACAATAAAGCCCAGAACACCAAACTGTCTGCTCTTTTCAATCCGGGCGTTAACCGAGACTATATCGTCTGCACGGTAGTCCTGTTTGGTTGAGCCTTCTACTGCAAAAATGTCGCGTGCCACGAAAGCGTGGCCTTTCAGCCCAAACGAACCGCCAATGATTTTCATGGATTCCTCCCTGATGGTCTTATAAAGAAATTTACCACATCAAGGACTATCCGCCCCACTGGCCTTGCACTGTATTGACACAGCCATTTCGTATGTAAAAGTACGAAGACTCTCCGCGAGCCCAGTGATATGCGTATTGGGAGCCATTCACCCTGCTTGGCCTACCCCATGCGCGCATCGCCTCATCACCTGCCATGCCCACTACAACCTGATGCCTAATGATCATGGTGCGTAGCTGGGTGCGGCTAAACTCACGGCATGGCGCTTTCGCTAATTGCTGCTGGGCAGCCTCGTAGCGCTGCTCAATTTCACGGCGCTCGCGGGCTACTTCACGATTCTGTTGGAACTCCATGTACTCAGCAGACGGAGAGAACGAGCCGCCAATATTATCGTGCGTTACATCAATCTGCTCGCTCTGCGCGTCACCCGGGCAGGCATGATCAGAGAACTGCGTCTGCCCATTCGGCAGCTCGCATTTGAATACGGTAGCAGCCAGCGCGTTGTTGGCTGCTAGTACCATCACAATGGCAATCAGGTAGTGCATCGGAGTCCCTCCCTATGATTTATAGGGAGGAATCTAGCACAGCGCCCTTCCTTGGGCTAAGCCAGCCTAAGCAGCGACCGGCACGTTCTTCTGCTTGTTGATCTTCATGTAAGCGCTGCGACCAACGCCGCGACCTGAATCAGCCAGCACCTCAGCCGTTACAGTCTGCCCCATGAAGTCTTCCACACTGATGAAGTCCATGCTTTCAGCCAGGCCAAAGCGGACGCGCCAGTAGAAGGCGTTGATCTTGCCTTTGGTGCCGACTGCGTTGGCGCCTTCAAACATGATCTCCCATTCCTGGCCAGAATCGGTGATGGCTTCGATTTCGTCATAAGCGGCGCAGGTGTAATCCACCTCTACGCTAAAGCTCTCGCCTTCTGTCACGCCAGCAATGGCCGTAGCGAGTGCGCCACCGGCGAGCACTTCAAAGCCAGCACCGGTCAGCATCCAGTCGACGTCTTCTACATATTCGATAGCGCCGGTTTCTGCGTCCACCACCGATTCAATCGTGAGCGGCATTTTGTCCAGCTTACAGGTGCCGCCCACTTCGGCGATGTGCGTCTCACCGGTAACGGAGGTACTCGGCACATCGTAGACGGTACCGTAAATCTGTAGCGCCAAGTTACGACTGAAGATCTCGCGCATGTTGAGCTGAATGCCCATCTGCGTGATTTTCTCCAGCTTGTCGTAAGTGCCGCCCAATGGCTGAGTGGTATCTTCCAGGCGCAGCTCATTGGTCTCGTGCGTTTGCTGCACAGTAGAGCAAAGGCCGATTGGAGTGAACGGAAGGCCGCTACCAGCCTTACGAATTTTGGTCATGCCGCCAATAACGGCTGTTTCTTTTACCCATGGCATGGCTTAGCCCTCCTGCACTGCCGGGGCTTCTGCCTCGGCTGGGTTTGCGGTTTTGCTGTCTTGCCCGACCAGCTTGTGTTTGATGAATGCAGCCTGCCGCGCGGTCAGCGAGACAGTGTCGCCTGCGGCGCAATCCTTGCCGCCATGGGTGTGCGCGGCGCTGAGCTTGTAATCCTTCCGCTCAACAGCCTTTGCTGGGGTTTTGCTCATGGGTGAGTTACCTCGATTAACGGGTTTCAATAAGGGTATGGAGATACACGAGCAGCACCACGGTAGCGGCAGCTAAGCCATCGCCAGGTGGTACTTGTTCGCTTGCGCCGAGAGAAAGCTGAGGGATGCCTTTTGGCGTCCAGTCCAATGGCACGCCTTCGGTTGGCATGAGGCATTCGATAAGGTCCAGCTCAAGGTCATCGAGCGCATCTTCGTAGTCATCCAGGCCCGCACTGACGGCTGCCACCACTCTAAAGCCGGTGTGCTTTCGCATACCTTGCGCACGGCATAACGGGTCCTTGTCTCTGGCTTTCTGTAAAACAATGAGAGGGAAGCTGCTGGTGCTTTCCTTGATAACTTCGTTGAACCACCCGCTGCGCACATTCAGGCCAGCATTTGTGCGGTAGCCGTTTGATTGGGTGATTTCGCTGAGCCGTGCGAGAAGTGCTTTGCGGCCAAGGCTTAGCAAATTATTAGAAGTCATTTAACTGCTCCAGCAAGCAGGCGGCTGTCATGTAGTGGCCGTCATCAGAAAGCGTGCGCTCAACAGTCAAGCGGAGCTCGTCAACGAGAAACACACCCCCTCTTTCCACATGAGCAAGCCTGGACTTGCGCCATGTAACAAATCGAACCTGTGCGCCAAAGGCTTCGGCGGCGCCCACATCCCCCCACTCGCGATCCACCTGCAGCGAAAGGTCTGAAGCGCGCAACTCGCCACCCTGCTGATAACAACCGAGAGAGTCAGAGAGGCGCGCCTCTACAACCCGGTGCAAACGATCCTGCAGCCGGGCAAACCTTTCTTTCATGCTCAGTTACTGAGACGGCAGGGGGCGGTGCCGCCTGCCTCGTCGGCCGTAAGCTTGCCGAACGGCAAGGAGCTTTCCGTGCCCGCCGCAACCAGCTCGCCTGCCAGTAAACCGACAGCGGCGCCTTCGGTGAGCCCAGAAGCACAAGGCAAATCAAATACACCGGTGACCCGCCCAGTAAAGGGATCTCCAGCCTCAACAGTCACCAACGAAACGCAGGCGACCGCGCCAATAACATACGCGTTGCCAGATACCACGCCGCCAGACGGGGCGGTAAAGGTAAGAACGTTTCCGTCCTGTACATAATTTTTAGCCATGGTGGTTCTCCTGTGGCTTTAACATCAGAAACAAAAAAACCCGCTCAAGGCGGGCTTTTCTGGAGTTTTAGAGCTTAAGCACCGCTGGATTTCTGCAGGCCGCGGTGATCGAGCGGTGCCACGCCGGCGTCAATCCGGACCTTGGTAGCGACGCCATCCACAGTGAAGCCCTGCTGCTGCTCCATGTAGGGCGTATCCACGCCGTTCAGGTACGCCACCTCAATGGTGTCGGTGCCCTGCCCGGCTGCCAGATACCAGGCGGTCGCGGAGTTGTCGTCCAAGCGCGGTTCCGCGATCACCTTGGCAAAGCCCTGGATCGGGTTGGCTACGCCTTGGTTGACTTGAGCGGTCGGTACCGAGGTGGAGTTGATCAGCTGCAGCGCTTTGGATTCCAGCGCCACGGGCGTCAGCACAAAGGCTGGACGGATGTTGAGCGGGCGCTCTTGGCCGCTGGCTTTGCTGGTCTTCTGGGTGCGCATTTTGGTACGGGCGGCATCCAGGCTTTCAACGCTAAGCGCCGATCCAGCACCGGTAGACAGGTTGTTGTGGGTGTTATGAAACAGCGCTACGTTATCCGCCAGCGCCGGATTACTGGTGAGCACGCCGTATACCAAGTCACCGATGGTGCCTTTGGCCGCCATGCCCATCTTGCGGGGGATGTCGGTGAGCATGTTCATGTCATCGTTGATGATGGCCTGGCGGGTGATGCTGAAGATTTCACCGTAGGTGGCCAGGGCAATCTTCTGGGCATTCTCACCTACTGTGATGTACTTGTACTCCGCCCCCTCGCGCACCTGGCGCAGCGACGGGAACTCACCCAAGCCAACGCGGTGAACGACTTTGAAGTCGCTCAGCTGGCCGCGCTTGGTCCATTCCTGGAAGGTTTCCTCGGCCAGCTCCCACCCTGCCAGCATCGACTTGTTGGCTACATCCATCAGGATGACGCCAAAGTCACTGGTGCTGTGAGTGAAGGCCAGGCCGACCATCTGCATAGGATTGAGGGTTGCCACGCCCACGCCTCGATCATGCAGCGACGCGCGGGCCAGCTCGCGCAGACTCATGTGGTTATAAGCGTTATCCGCCTGGAAGGTATCGTGACCAGCGCGGGCCATGACCGATGCGCGAACCGAATCGCCCACCAAGTTGCCATTGCTGGCGTGAATGTGCGCATTGGCGCCAGCACGGGCACCCGGCTGAGCGGAGGGCGTGGTGTCGGTTGCCAGTGCTGCGAGCAGCTTGGCCTGCACCGCCTCAACCGTCTGGGCGTGATCCAACAGCGCTTCATTCATCATTGCTGCGTGCGTTTCACCGAAAGGCGCGAACACGGCACGAATACCTTGCCGGCGTTCAGCCTCATCAGCCTGCGCGCGAGCAAGGATTTCAGCACTGGATGGAGCAGCAGGTGCCGGGGTGGTGGCTGCTGCAGGAGCGGCCGGGGTCGGATTCGCTGCAGGAGGCACGGGTGTAGACGCGCGCGGCTGCAGTAGAGCTTTAAGTGCTTCGGGCATGTGGTTGAACTCCTGCATGCGTTTCGAGTTGAGGTGAGCCGCCGCGGCGAGCGACTCGGTAAGCTGGTCGGCAAAGCCGGCCTCGACAGCCTCGCGGCCTGTCATCCAGGTTTCCTCCTTGAGGAGGGATTTGATTTCATCAGCGCTTTTGCCTGTCTTGCCGGCGTAAGCCATGACCATGGTGTCTTCAATTTTGTCGAGCAGCTCGACGTAGCGCCGCATATCGTCAGCATCGCCACCGGTGATGCCCCAGGGCTTGTGCACCATCATCAGAGCGTTTTCCGGGATATGAACCACATCGCAAGCCATCAGAATGACGGTGGCCATAGATGCCGCCAGCCCGTCAACGTAACCCTCTACACGGGCTGGGTGATGCTTGAGTAGGTTGTAGATGGCGGTACCCTCAAACACATCGCCACCAGGCGAGTGAACGCGCAGATCAATCCGCTGCAGGTCGCCAAGAGCTTTCAGATCGCGAGCGAACTGCTGGGCACTGATACCCCAGGCGCCGATCTCGTCATACAGCAGAACTTCAGCAGTGCCGCGAGACAGCGCTTTAATGCTGTACCAGCTGCTCTTTGGCGCCGTCTCTTCACTCAGTACTGGCTGAGCTGTTGCCACCGCTACCGCCATTGCCATCGGCGCCAGCAGCGTCATCATTTTGCGTTGGCTGCCCATTGGCGCCTCCTTGGTTTTGGTTTTCGGTAAAGTCAGGACCGGGCACAGCGAGATTGGCGCCAAACCGGTTTACGAGCTCACGCGCCTCGTCGGCGGTAAGCATTTTTCCAACCCCGAGATAAGCCTTTTGCACGGCCTCTACGGGGTTCATTTCTTCTTTGCCGGCAAGAGCGTGAGAGGCGTCGGAACTGAATATCAGCCCCAGCTGCCGGTTCAGCGCTATCTCGGCGGCGCGGGACTTCTTCAGCTCTTGCGGGTTGCGCCCGCGGGCACGCGCCACTTCTGCTTCATCGGCAAACCCGCCTTTGACCAGCAGCTCCCACGCATTGGCCTCGTGAACCGGGTTGATCCATGGCATTACAGGGCCTTGATACACAGCGGTCAGCAGCGTGCGCGCATCTACATCCGGCGGAATGCGCAGCACGCCCGAGGCCACGGCCATCTGCACGAACGTGCGATAGGTCGGCCGGCACCAGTAATCGATAAACTCATGCTGAAGCAGGTCGTAGCCCAGCTGAGCCTCTACCAGCTCCTGACGTTGTGCCGAGTAGGTGCCATCGTATGAGCGCGCAATGGTGGAATAAGCACTGCGCCCGGCAGCAGCTACGCAACGCAGCATGCCGTTGCGAAAGCCCTCCAAAAATGGGTTCGGGCGGTTGCTCTCGAACATGCCGATGTCTTCGCCGGGGGCGAGATCATCAAAAACCATGCCCGGCGCAATCGGGAAGCTGCTGCGGCGGTCAGGCGCAGACTTGTTGTCGTACTCGGCGGCGTCACCCTTCTTGATGTAGAAGGCCATTGCCGCCGAGATGCGCGCAGCTACCCGCTCGCTCTCTTCGTAGTCCTTGATATCTGCAAGGCGAATCAGGGCCGAGTGCAGCAAGGGGACGCCGCGGTTCTGGCCAATCCGTTTGCGGTAGGCAATGTGAATCACCCGCCCAGCATCAACGCGCTTGGTCTGCTGGTAGATCCCGTTCATGAGGTCGCCGGGGTGCGCCTTAAGCAAGTGGTACGCCCGCACGCGGCGCCAAGCATCGCGCTCAATGCCCTGCACTATGCCTTTGGCCAGATCGCTCAGCTCCATGGGCAGATAGTCTGGCTCCAGTAGCTCGAGCGCGAACGGCACCCGGGTAAGGTGCTGGTAGTTGGCAACCGGCCCCATGATCTTTTGTGCCAAGCCTTCGCCGTCTCGCAACCAGGTGCGCGCGACCAATCGCTCCATTTGCGGGCGAGTTAGCTCGCCAGACGCCTCGGGCTTAAGTGACCACTCTGCCCATGCGGATTTAACCTCTGCGCAGAATTCAAGGTGCACATCGCCGGCCATATTGAGGATCAGCGGTTCAACGCCGATGCCGGCACCACCCACCACGCGCTCTTCTAGTCGGTCGAATATGCCGGTCACTATGTCGTGATTGTTATCTAGCCAGCGGCACTGGTCTCGTAGCGAGCGGCCTGCCTGCTGCAGGGCCATATCTGCGCTGCGTGGATCGCCCTTCGCTTTGTGGGTGCGCGTGGGCTTCGCAGCTTCATAGGCCTGAATCACCGCGCGAGAGCGCATGCGCTGCGCAACAAACCCGGGCGCGAGCGGCGCAAGCAATCGGTCAATGACATTCATTCCTGAAAGCTCGCGAGTTTGTACGGCATGCCGCCACGGTCAACCCTGGTGAGCTGGTTAACCTTCCGCTCCCACGCGAGACGCCCTTTCTGGATGTCTGCAAGGTCGACCATGGTCAGCGAGCGGCCAGCAAAGGTGACCGTTTTGCCATCCAGTATCTCGAGCTCGGCCTCCAGGTAGCGCTGCAGCATTTGCTGCGCCTGTACCAAATTCAAAGCCATGGACCGCTTCCTTCTGTTTTCAGCCAGTCATCAGTCACCTGCCTGGCCTCTTTGGCTACAGGTGGCGCTACCGGCTCTATGGGTTCGTGGTTTAGGGCTTTCAGGCGCTCACCCTCGAGCGCCTCAAGATCGAAACCGAAGCGTGCCTGGCTGATGCGTAGAGCGGCCAAGGCATAAACAAAGCAGTCGAGCGCCTCGTTTCGCCTGCCGCCCGGATCCCAGCGCATTTCGCGCTTACCCTTTACCATTACGGGCTTCTTGCGCTCAGCAGTGATCTGCTTGAGCTCGTCCTCGTCGCACCACTCGGTCAGGGGGAAGTGCACCGCGCCCGGCGTTGGCACCCACGGCTGCGTAATGCCCGCATTCATGCGGGCGTAAATCAGCTCCTTGGCGTTATCGGTGCCAACTTCAGTCTTGTAGATCTTGTTCTTGCGGCGCCGCGGGAAGTTGGCAATCGGCTTGCCATAGGTGCTTGCGCCGAATATTGGAATTACCCAGCGCACGCCGTGCTTGACGCTTTCTTCAGCCACTTCGTCGGCGTAGTGTCCGCCGGCATCCCAGCAGGTGCGCTCAAGGCGCATTGGCGTGCCATCAGGGCGCTTGAACTCGCGATTTAGCTCGAGTGCGACCTTGCGGCGCAGCTCCACACTTGCCGGGTCACCTGTGAGAATGAACCGGCGGATCAGCCATGCCTCCTCTCCTGCGCCGAAGGCCCAGACACGGCCCTCGTAACGGTCGTCTTGGGTGTCTATGCCCGCGAATAACCCGAGAGCCTGCTCCGGAACATATTCAGCGCAGGGGTAAATCTCGCGGCGGCCATAGATGGTTTCCCACTCCAGGCGCTCGCCCTGGTCTTCCTCCCATACTTCGCCACGGGTGGTGTTGATGAAGGTGATCAGCTTTTCCCGATCGCCCTTCACTTTCAGCCACGTGTCCACAAGAGACAGCCATGTAGCCCAGGTGCTGTAGATCGCCCAGCAGTAGAACGACACAGACCTTGGCGTACGCATCGGCTCGCCATCGACGCCGAACCACTCATAGGCGTCGCGCGTCCAGATGCCGGTGGCTTCGCAGACCCAGCGACCACTTTCGGATGCGGCGACCATGTCCTGGTGGTAGAAGACCGAGCTGCAGTGCTCGCAGCAATACCAAGCCTTCTCCGCCTCACCGAGCGCATTCTTTTCCCACTTGAGCCCGTATGCGCAATCCTTGCCGCCAAACTTGAGCACCTGCTCTTTACGGCAGTGCGGGCAGGCGACCTGAAAGCGCAGGCGGTACGGCGATTCGTCTGCCGCCTTGGTGATCTGGCATTGCCCTTCGCGCCCGGGCGTAGAGCCGCGTATCGATTTCGGGTAGACCGCGCCATCGAGGCGCTTGTCACCCAAGGTCACGGGGTCCCCTTCGCCCTCTACGTCAGAATCGAACTTGGAAAGCTCGTCGTAGATAACCTCATCGGCGGACTTCTCGCGGTAGTTACGCGCGGCCTTGCCGCCTCTGATCCAGAGGTTGCGCCGGTTTGCAAAAACTTTGTTGTCGAGGGTGTTGTCGCTGTGTTTACGGCCAAACCATGGAGCCAGGGCCAGCAGCACCGGCACGTCGCGAATAAGGCCATTGACATGGCTTTTGCTTATATCCTCGGCGTCCGGATCCGTTGGACTCCACATCATCACGTTGCGGCGCTTGTGCTGCACCTTGTAACCGATGTTTGCCATCAGCAGCTTGGTGTAGCCAATCCGCGCGGACTTCACGAAGTTCACGACTCTGATTAGGTCGTTGCCCATCGCGTTCAGAATTGCAATCTGGAAAGGCGCTGTCTTCCAACTACCCTCGTTGTATGAGGACTCGGCCGACATGTAGAAGTGCTTGTCTGCCCACTCTACTGCCGTCATCGGCGGCTCTTTGTAGAGCCCTTGCAACCCTAGTCTGACCGCAGCCCCGAGGTCATGAATCCAAGGTTGATAGGTAGTCATCGAGGATTCCCGGTATTTCGTCGCCAAACTCCGTGGTGATGTTTCTGGCCAGGGCAATTTCTCGCTCGAACGACTCCAGCACCCGGGCGTCTAGCTCTGGGTGCCTGCGGCTCACGGTTTTGCAAACGGTTTCCAGCCTAGAGCCGATCTTTGCGGCGATCCGAGCCAGGGCGAAGGTGGCGAAAGCCACCGGCACAAGCTGCTTGTCGGTGACTAGATTCTTTTTTTCCTGGGCGTCGGCCTGCGCTTTGGTCAGTCGTAGCCGCTCCTGCGTCAGCTTGGCTTCGGCATAGGGGTCGACGCCGTCAATGTCAGTGGTGTCAGGTTGGTGTTTCCGCAGAGTGTTATCGATGCGGTTTTGCACCACATCTTGCACCCTGAAAAAAGACTCACGGCCAATCCTTGCAATCGGCTCAACGCCCCATTTATCAAAGGCCTGAGGCGAAATGCCGAGGCTCTTCGACATCTCGGACTTGTTTAACCAGCCCGGCTTTTTGGTTGTTTCGTTTTTGTCCATGACTAAACAACAACCAACCTCTCAAAATTTTTCATACATGATTGATAAGCGGGGTTCGAATTACCCTCAAGGGGCCGCCCCCTCAGGAGGACCCATTGCCCCCCATGGTGGTGGGTCATGCTGCTGCCCTACCGCCTACGCCGAGCCTGCGAGCCAATGCCTTGTCAAAGTTGATAGGCAAGTGTTCATCAATGTATTGATCAGCAATGCCGTAGAAGTCGAAGCGCTGCGAGTAGGAAGGCTTGCGAATGAATGCCAGAACCATACGAACCTGCTCTCTCTGCTTACCGAAGCGCTCAGCGATACCAAGGGGCGTCTTACCCTTGGTCATAACAAAGAAGCGCCGGCGGTTACCGATGCTGCGCTTGCTGTTCGTGCTTCGTTGGTACACATCTGACTGAGCACCAAGACCAGATAGAATCTTCTGCATCTGACCGCGGCCTACATTGCCCATTGAATCGAGTTTCATTCCGGAGCCAGGCGCAACGTACATACCAGCGGGGAGAATGCCGCGATCTCGTAGCAGCTTCTCGCTGCGCTTCTCTCGACGGTCTCCGCCATACACCTGGGGCGCCAACCAAACAGCAGCTGGAGCAGCCTTCGATGAGTAATCCTTGAGCCGGACGGTTGCTGCTGGTCGGTTAAGCGTGGCTTTAAGCACTTCAACGCTGTTGGTGGTGAAACGTGTAGGCCTGTCGAATACCTTTTCGATCTCTTCCTTTAACTGGTCGCGCAGGTCGTATGCAGTCCAGTTAAGTGAATCGATCGTGGCAGCAGGTATGATCTTCTGGTGTAAGCGCTCGTATCGTTTGGCCTGTAGCTCAAGGCCTTTTGCTGAGACCTTGATAACGCCCGCCATTACTTACCCAACGCCTCACGTATCTCTTTGATCATGTCGATCAGGGTCATGGTCTGACGCTTATCCGCATATGCGAACCATGCGCGCACGAATACCCATGCAGGCAGACCGCAGACGAAGTGCAGGCCAGCCAGCGCGACCGAGCCATGCCACACCTCTGCCCATGCGTGCAGGTCGAACCACTGCACAACGAAGGCGCCACCGCATACCGAGGCGATGACAGTACAAATCAGGGCGACCACCCACTCACGCGTGCTCTTGGGCTGGGTCATGGCCATTACGACGATGGCCGCGAAGGTGGCGCCGAAGAAGAAGCCAGCGATCTTGGTTAGACCAAAGCCAGCCAGCGCTGTTGATGCCGGCTCGCTCATAGATTGATTCCTCATAGTGGTAGATTCCGGGGGCTTGGCCCATTAGTGAGCCGTCCTTGGACTTGGTAGCGCAATTGTTGAATCCCCAGTCACGGCCACGAGCTAACCCGCCTGGAAGCAAAGGCGCCGTGGCATGACTGGAAAACTTGAATAAAAAGGCCTGATGGGGTCAGGCAAGGAGCGATGGCGATCGCTTTGGATAGGGCATAAAAAACCCGCCTCAGTGGACGGGTTCTTCAGAGCGGCAAAACCGCAGATTGGTAATATATTGTTCGTTTGTTCGTGAAATTGCAAACCTTATTTTCAGCCAATGACCATCAGGCCGCCTCGGTCATCATCAGGCCCTGCGCCATCATGATCGACGCGACTTGCAGATGAGCTGCATTTACCTGGTCGTTGAGCCAGCGATGGGTGAGCGACTTCCAGCGTCGAAGGGTGCCATCGGGCGCACCGTCCGAATCCCAAGACTGCACATCGTAGTACGAGGCGGGAAAGCGGCGCGGAACGGCCCAGCAACTGACGCACTTCATCTTGAACAGGTGCGGTGCGGGGCTTACGACGCGCGGTATCAGCCAGCGCACAGACTCGGCTACTTCCATGTCGTTGATTGAGTACTTCGCCACCAGGGCATTCCACAGCGCCTTGTCCATGTATTTATGCAATACGGCGCGCGCGATACAGTCTTGGGTGAGCCGCTCTTCGGCGGTCAAGTCTGATGATGCTCGCATTTCAGGCCATCCCGATTGATACCGCATCTGCCAGCCTGACTTGGCCGTGCCATCGTTGGTCTCGATCGACATTACCCGTGCGATGCAATGGCCTGCGTCTCTGTAGATCATCGGTCAATCCCCTGTGTAGTTGCCGCGCGCGCCGTCACGCGAGCTTGATTGGTAGTGCCTCTCGGCACCCACTGGCCTATCTTGTTGCTCAACCAGCGCCTGTAGCACTTTCGTCAGGCTGAGCTGCTTGCTAAGGCAGCGGCCAAGCTGTCTGGTGATGTCTTGCTCTGCCATGGGATGCCAGCCAATGCCATCACAAGCGGTGCAATCAAGATCATGAAACACGCCTGGCGTAGTGCCCTTGCCCTTGCACACACCGCACATATCCGGCAGGCCGGTGGCTTTGATAGCTATGCTCACTCTCTTTCCTCCCTATGAATCATCACGCACTGGTCCAGCTGATCTGGATCTGGCCCCACAAACAAACCGTCACGCGGCCCCGTCACGAAATACACCTCAACACCTCCCACCAACTTCATCGTGCGCTGATACCCGTCGTCGGTTTCCCAGATATCCAGGCCAGGCTCTACCCGCTCCCATACCGGCCAATCAATCAAAGTATTCGCGCTCCCAGCCGCTGCCCTTTTTCTTCACAGCCACGAACCGCACCGGGAACTGCTCGGCCGCCACCTTGATCTTCACCCTGGCATCATCAGTCCAAAACCCTTTCACCTCGTGTTGTTCGAGCAGCCCATCAGCGCGCATCACCGAGAAGTCCGGGGTGTAAAAAGTGTTATCTGCCAGCCTGAATTTGATTCCCTCAAAGCGGTACCACAGGATTTCACCAGCGGCCTTGAGCGCGCCCAAGTAACGGTCATAGGCCTGCTCTGTCTTGTTCATCTTGCCGGCCTTCAATCTGCCCAGCGCCTGCATTCTCGTCACTGAATTAGCTGTTTTTTGCATAACTTCATCCTCCCCACAGAGAAATACAGGATTACGCGCAAAGGCCCGCTGGCTCTAGCTTCGCGTCATTTGAAAGAAGTGCAGGAACAGCCACTTTTGAACCGTGCGCCTCGGCAAAACCCAACTCATCAAGCCGCGCATGCCATCGCTCTAATGCCTCCCGGCGACGCTCCATCATGTCCCGCGTTAGGTAGGTTTCGGTGGTCACGCCCAAGGTGTGATTGATCAGCAGTTCGCCCACCATGTGATCAACGCCAATGTCCGCCAGGCTCGACCTCATCAGCTTGCGCAAGTCATGGCTTGACCACTGCCGACCACTAACCTCACGGAACAATGCATGCGCGCTGGTATCCGCCATGCAGTTGCCCCCGCGTACCGAGAACACCCAAGCGGCCTTGAGCCGTGGGTCCGGCAATGCCTGACGGTATCGGTCCAGCAGCGCCAACACTTGCGGGGTTAGCGGTAACACATGCTCACGCCTGCTTTTGGTGTTCGCCTCTGGTATCACCCACACCCGTTCATCAAGTGAGACATGAGACCACCGGGCCTTCAGCGTCTCCGCAATGCGGGTACCGTGCGCCAGCATCATCAGAGGCAACATCGCTTTGGTGGGGTCGTCTTTGAACAGGTCGACCAGCTGACGAACCAACCCAGCCAGATCCACGCGAGACAGCCGCGCAGGCTTGGGCCGCAGTTTGCCCTTGTAGAAATCTCGAAAGGTGGTGCCCTTCAGCGGGTTGTCCTGAATGCGCCCCTGCCCCTCAGCCATACCGAACGCTTGGCGCAGCCCCTGCAACGCCTTCTGCACACTGCGGGGCGCCAGCACCTGGTGCATGGGGAATATCAGCTTGTCGTCCAAGGCAACACGGTCGACTTTCTTCAGTGGCAGCTTGCCTACCCTTGGCAGCACATGCTTACGCATCAGGCACACCATGCTGCCCCGGTACTTTTGCGAGCGAGTAACGTCATTCTCAATGCGCGTAATCCACCAGCTCACCACGTCGCCGACCGTCTTCATTGCGCTCACGCCTTACCCTCGCTTATCAGCTTGTTCAGTTGTGCCCGCACCGCCGGGCCAAGGTCGCCGAGCAGCCCCAGCTCGCGCTCAACTTGGATTCGGTTATGCCGCAGCCCCTGCAGGCGGCGGGCGTTGGCCTTCACCGCGGTATCACGCTGCAGGCAGTCTTCACGCTCCCGCGCCAGCTCCTGCACAACCTCATCCGGCAAGGTGGCCAGGTTCACGCCGTAGCGAATCGCTTGCCGCGTGGCCGGGGTCACGCGTTCGCCCTCCCTTGCAAAGTAGCCCGCATCGCATCGAGCGCAGACCGCGCCTTTGCTGGGTCACCCAGCCTTGGTAGGGCCTTCTGGTCTGGTGGTGGCGGTTCACTCAGCACCGCGCCGCTCATCATCTGCTTTTGAACCTGCTGGTAAGCCTTTTCAAACTTGAGCCGCGAGGTTTGCCCGGGCAGCGTCAGCAGGCTGTGGCGGCCGCACGCCAGCGTCGCGTGAAATACCGCCTTGTGTGTCCACTTCTCATTCCCGATCGATGCCGGATGAGAGTTTCGCAGCGCCTCGCGGTAGGCCTGTTCTAGCGGTGGAAGGCCCAGCTCTTCCGGCTCAAACTGGCACCAGCCCACAAACTCACCGAGAGACGGCAGGAATGCTGCAGCCTTGCCTGTTCGCGCCCGGCACACACGCTTACCGCGGTCGATCTGCTCCTTATGCACAACGCCAGCCTCAACAAGCGCCTTGGTCCACTCTTGCTTTGCAGCGTCTAGCGTCGCCTTATCCGGCCAGTCACGGTGGTGTGCAGGGCAAATAATCATCAGGTCGGCAAACAGGCGGTTGAGAATCTTCGCGTCATCCGCGGTCAGCTCCCGCGCCGGCTTGCGGTTCTCTGGCAGCGTCGGCAGCACCCCGTTCTCGGTAATGCCCTTGGTTAGATCGTCGATGGTTTTCATACCTCAAGCCCCTTGATCCAACTCGTATCGTCCGGGTCAGCGGGTTGCGGACGACCGCTAGGGAAAGGCACAACCCGAGAAGCGTTGGTCACGTCGCGCTTAACCCAGCGCACCAGATCAGCAGTCCACTCCTTGGGGGTTTTTACTTGGCCGCGTGGCTCGTGGTGCAGCACAAACGGAGCAATGGCATCAGGTGTGAAAGTGGGCAACGGCAGTCCAGCGCGCTTGGCATAAGCCGCCAGCAGGCGTTCCTCGGGTTGCCAGTCCAATGTCATGGCCACAGGTGAATCAGGGTCAGGGGTAGGCTCTGGGTCCCCAGTGCTGGCAGGTTCGCCCGCGCTAGTGTGTGAGGGGTTTAAATCTTCTCTAGTTCTAGCTCCGCTAGGTGTCCGGTTTTTGTCCGCATCGGGTGCGGACACTTTGCGCGCTGATGCCTTGCGCTTTGCTTCCATACTGCGCCGCTTAGCGGACGCCCCGTTGTGCTCATCAAAGTTAACAACGCAAACGCCTTCTGGATGGTCCGCCAACCAGCCGATAGCCACCAATGCAGCGCCCAAGCCTTTAACCCCCGTCTTGCGGTCGATTGCGCCAGGTGTCAGGCCCGGCAAAACACCGTCCTCTGAGTGCTCGTCAGCCATAGCCCAGAGCCAATACAGGGCACCCACCACCATGGCTTCTGGCTGATCGGTTAAATCGCACAGGCGCGATACCCTGGGGTCGTCCCATAGGTTAGTACGCATCTTGATCCATTCACCGGCCATCAGTTGCGCCCTCCCAGCTTTTGAGCCAATACGGCCAATCCGCGTGGCGTGACAAGCACCTGTGACGCCAGTCTGTTCTGTTGTTCGTCATCCAGGCCGATAACAGTCACCTTGTGCTGCAACAATCCTTTTGATAGCCGCGGCTCATAAGCCAACCAGCGCGCGCAGCCTTGGCGGCGATAGATCCAGCGATTCTCGCGCATCCACTCCAGCAACACCTTGCGCTGCACGCCAATATGCTTGGCCGCGTCTGTCAGGCACATAGTGCCGCCGCTATTAGCAATACGGCTCAGCGCCAGCACCTTAGGTTGCTGATCAGCCACCACAGCACGCAGCGCGCCATTCTGCTCTGCCAAGTCGGCAGCCAGGCGCAACGCTTCGGGTAAGTTTTGTGGGATTGCAGTGTGGATTGCGTGCCCCTGCTCAAGCTCATGCCACCGGTCGACCAGCTTTGCGGTGAACTCTGGCGACATCTGCGCCACCACCACATAGCTGTCGCGCTTGCTTACCATGTACACCGAACCAGGGCGGCCACCGGTGGCGGGCTTTTCCTCCAACGGAGGTAAAGGGATCACCTTTCTCAAAACCAGACGCTGTATGGTGCGCCGCACGTTGTCGTGGCGCACTCCCAGCAAGTCAGCAATATCCGCGCTACTCATCGTAATCGCTTGGTGGCTATTGCTCATCATCAAGTCAGTTGTCATAATCACCTCGTCTAGTAAGCCCCGGCCGGGTCCCCACCCATCAAAGCCGGGGTTTTTTATTGCCTGAAATTCAGTGGCCAGCATTACTGGATACCCACACAGCACTATCAGCGCACTTATAGTGCGATGAAGATTGGCGGATACTTTGTGTTGTGGGAGTCATGCGGCTGGACTTGAAGCCGTGGCAAGATCCGGGCACAAATCGAATGCCTTGAACTCGCCACTGGTGGCAGCCTCTGCACGCAGCGCAGTGAAAGCGCTCATACCATGCTGGCCAGTAACCCAGCCCGATACGGTGGCTTGAGAAACCTTGAGTTTTTCGGCTGTTTTTACCTGGCCGCCGAAGTGATTAACCAGATTCTTGTAGATGCTCATGCAAAAGGCTCCATATAGGAATGCCTGTATTATGGGCACAGGTTTACCTGTTTGCAAGGATATAGGCGAACCTATATAAACTACTCATGGAATACAAAGACCGAATCAAGGCTGCGCGCAAGCACGCGAAGCTCACTCAGCCCAAGCTGGCCGCCATTGTTGGCGTCACGCAGGCGACTATTTCCGAGTTGGAGACTGGAAAATCTCAGTCTTCCTCAAACACTTCTGCTATCGCGGCCGCATGTGGAGTGAACGCCCTCTGGCTGGAGCGCGGCATAGGTAGCATGCTGGATCAGGAAGCCAGCGAGACGGATTCACCAAGCGATAAGGATTACGCTTTGATACCGCAGTACACGGCCCTTGGGGCATGTGGTGGTGATGGATACCTGAACGACCACGCAGAGATAAAGGGCGGCCTGGCATTCAAGCGGGACTGGCTCGCCAAGATGAAGGCTCGACCGGAGAACCTGAACGTCATCTATGCATCAGGCGAGAGCATGGAGCCCTACATCATGGAGGGTGACGTGGTACTTATAGACGTGTCCGAAACATCCCCGCGTGATCGCCAAGTGTATGCGATCCGCCGACCTGATGGAGGTGTCAGCATCAAGCGCTTGATTCATCAAATGGCCGGGGGCTGGGTGATCCGCAGCGACAACCCGGACAAGGCCCGCTTTGCAGACGAGTCTCTAAGCCAGGACGTGATTCACGACATACCCGTTATCGGTCGAGTCATCTGGCGCGGCGGCGGAATAATGTAAGGCTTTTAGCTTCTGCTAAGCGCCGACAGAAAAAGAGGGAGTTTTTATGGCATTAAGGAAATGCAAGGAATGCGGTCACCAGGTTGCAAAGTCAGCAAAAGCCTGCCCGAGCTGCGGAGCTAAGCAACCTCAAGGCATGGGAATTGTAGGCTGGCTCGTTTTTATCTTCATTTTTTTACCGATTCTTTTTTCTGTAATTGGGCAAGTGATGGATGGTGGAAGCAGCCCACGGCCAGCTTCATCTTCGCCACCTAAAGCCAATGATGTACCGCCAAAGCCAGTGCAGGAATCCGCAGCGCCCGACAATTGGATAAAGGGTGAATACAAGGACCAGATGACAGATGAGGTCACTTTCACATATCGCGCGTTTTCAGAAAATACTGCTCGCTTTGAATTCCCCTACAACCAGCCCGGCGGATCCACTCTTTCACTGGTATTTAGGAAAAAAGGCGATTTTTTCGACGCATACCTGAAGATCGATAAAGGCCAAATGATGTGCGGCATAAGAGAATGCGAGTTTAGCCTGAGGATAAGCGACGGAAAGGTTCAGGGTTGGACTGGGTTGCCGCCGTCATCGCATGACAGCGAAATAATGTTTGTTAGGGACGCTCGTCAGCTCGAAAGCATTGTTCGTAAAGGTGAGCCAATTCGTATCGGAATAAATTTCTACCAATACGGAACTATCGCTTTTCACTTTGATACTGAAGGTTATAACCCTCCTTGGTAGCCATCACAAAGTCATAGCAAGAATATAAAGCCCGCCCATCGCGGGCTTTTTTGTACCCTCCCCCAGCCCGCCTTGTGCGGTTTTTTTGTGCCCCATGAAAAAATACAGGTAATCCTGTTGACTTATAATACAGGCATGCCTATATTCACTCCCAAGCCAGCAACAAACGGCCCAGGGCTCGACCCGCGATCTTTTACAACTTGGGACCCTCGCTTCGGAATCCCCGCAAGGGCACAGAGCGAGCAATAAATTTCCGAACCATGCCAGCTCTGGAACTGGCCTGCCTCCCACATGCGAGGCAGCGAAGTCACTCAAGCCAGCCGCGAAGAACCCAGTAGGTGACGCGGCCAGAGGTGGGGAAACCCGGCGACGAGAGTGATGGAGAACAGATTTCTATATGCACCTTGGCAACAGGGTGCATGTGGGAACAACCGAGGATCAATCATGGAAACTATCGAACACGCGGGATGGGCCGGACGCCTCGGCCAAGGCCTCACACCTCAACAACTTCGCTGCGTAATAGAGACGCGGCTCGGAAAGCGAGACAAAGAGACCGCACGCGCTCTTGGGCTCTCGCCGGGCACGGTCAAGAGGTACATGTTTCGCGCCCTTGAGCAGATGGATTGCAGGCACCGAACAGAAATGATCGGAAAGGCTTGCGAGCTGAAAATAATCTGGCGGGTAATGATGCTCATGCTCGCAATCTGCATGATGGCAGTACAAGCCACCCCGGATCACCAGCTAGTCACCCGTAACCGCATTGTCCGAGTAAAGGGCGGCGGTCGTCGTGATGACGTGGTGAGTGTGTTTCGGATTTGTTGATAACGGAAGGAGAAGGGAAATGGGAACACGACATTTGACATGCGTTGCCCTGGATGGCGATTACAAAGTCGCTCAATACGGGCAGTGGGACGGCTATCCAAGCGGGCAAGGCGTGACTGCACTGGGCTTTCTTCGTGGTGCTGATCTGCAAGCGTTTAAGGCAAAGGTGCAGGCCGCTCGCTGGATCTCGGACAACGAGATCGAAGCGCTCAAGAACACCAACTGGCAGAAAACGCACCCGCAGCTTTCTCGCGACCCAGGCGCTGCCGTTCTTGAGATTATCAACGATGCAGACCCAGGCGTTGTTCTGCAGAATAACCTGGAATTTGCCGCCGACTCACTGATGTGTGAATACGTCTACGTGATCGACTTCGACAAAGGCACCTTTGAGGTTTTCAAGGGATTCAATAAAACACCCCTGGCTGAAGGAGAGCGATTTGCTTCACTTGCAGGCCAAGCTGATCAAGATCACCGGGGCGAAAAATATTCACCGGTCAAGCACGTGCACACCTTCCAGTTGGCCGGCCTTCCGACAGAGCAAGAGTTTCTCGCCATCTGCGAGCCGGAAGACGAAGACGAGTAACCCATCGCCCTTTCACTGAGAGGGCATCCACAAGCACATCTGGAGTCGAGCGCGCTGCGGTTCGCTCAATGGCGTTGAAGGGTGTGTTTGTGGATGTAGAGCTTGGCTATCAGCCGCTGCAAGCTGGGCAGTGTAAGCGACGACCGTCAGCCGGGATCAGCTCCGGCCTCTACATCACCCGCTTATGCGGATCGAGCATTCTCGGTCGGGCGGGTTCAAGCGGCACCAGCTAAGAGGTGCAGCCCGTGCGACGGGTACGGCCCTGCATATCGCGTCATAGAAAGCAGGGCGCCCCACCTACCCCCTTCCAGTGCCCAGAAGCATGCCAGCGCATGCCTGTGGGCACAACTTAATGCCTCAAGGAGCCAACATGCTGACCAAAGAACAGGCCGTAAAATTCATGGTGTACCGCGTACTCATGCTGGAACAGGCCAGTACGCTGGAAGATCTCTATGAGCTCGAAGAGTGGGCAAAAAACGACATTAACTACATCAGCAAGCAAAGGGCAATGCCGCCTATTGAGGTTGGCGGAGTGCGGAGAGAAGTCACGCGCACGGTAAACAAGCGCGCAGGCGAGCTGGAGCGTGAAGCAGTGGCGGCCAAGACCTTCATGCTAGCCATGAACGCGCTCACAAGGCCCCTTCATAACGGCGCCTACCGATGAGCGCCTGCATCAGCGATACCGTAGCGGAGATAAGACAAGCGGCAGGAAAAAACACCTCGCTTGTAATACACCTGCCAGAAGACGGCACCCTGATCTGGATCGGCCCGGACGAAGAGCACGCCCTAAGCGTGATCGTCTCAGCCGGTGCAGAGGTTGTCCAGCACAGAGCGCGTGAGCGCCAGCAGAGGCCGCCACCATGCTCAGACTGATTCTTTGGGAATGCGCGGCCTTCCTCGCGTTCTGGGGCTCCATTCTCGCAGGCTTCGCCGCCGTCACCTCAATAGGTCAACTATGAAAAAGCAACCAATGCCGGTGGTGTATGTCGCCGGGCCGTATCGTGCGGAGTCGCGCGCAGGCGTAACGCTCAACATTCAGGCCGCTCGTGCCGTGGGTCTTGCAGCTATCCGCAAGGGCTGGTCTCCCATCATCCCTCACGCCAATACCGGCGACCTAGATGTGGTTGATCCAGATATAGGTGATCGCTTCTGGCTCGCTGCAACGCTCGAGCTGATGACGCGCTGTGACGCTGTATTGCTCTGCCCTGGCTGGGAGTGCTCAGCAGGCACCCTGGCAGAGATAGATGCAGCCAATAAACAAGGCCTGCCGGTATATCAAAACGCCTATCAGCTGCCCTCTGCCGATGACTGGCGCCAGCAAGAGCTGGTTGAGATTACAGCCGAAGCCTAACCCCCACCCTCCCCGCTAAGGGGTATGGAGACGCAATGGCAAAGACAGATGCCGAGCGCCAGAAGGAAAAGCGAGCGCGAGACAAGCTCAAGGAAGAAGAGCGCCGCGCACGCCTTCTCGCATACACCCTCAAGGTTGAGGTGTACCAGGGCACAGCAGACCACATAGAGCGGATCAAGCAGGTAACCGGCATCGAAGAGGTGCATGACCTGTTGACCCGCGCAATCCACAACATAAGCCGCCTTGATGACGCAGCGCTGCGGGACTTTCTCGCAAAGCCATAGCGTCACGGCGGTGTGTCACAGGGGTTTAAATGTCAATTCAAGCAATTATTTCCCGTCGGGAATCAGAGCGCCTGTCCGCCGAGGTCATGCAATACCTGAAGGCTGGTGGGCAGATTGAGAAGGTGCCAGGCTTCCAGAAAATCAAGCCAAAACCGCTACCGGAGGAAAAGGCGAAAAGGCCGGAAGCCATTAGAGACCGTGAATATATATCGTTAGTCGCTGAGATTAGGCGCATGGCGGCCGACCGCTATAGCAAGCGTTATGCCGCCATTTGCCTTGGCATATCCCCGTGGAAGGTAGATAAAGTCGCGCGCGAAAACGGGATCGCCTTTCGCCACGATCCAACGAAGATAAACAGGATATGACATGGCCAAAGTCAGGAAGAAGAACGACAAGGCCCGCCGGCTGCTGCGCGCTACTGATGCGCTACTCAGAACCAACCATGTTGTCATCGTGGATATTCACCCGACTGACCTGCAGGGGCTGATCAACTGGAAGAACTGCCGATCGGTAAAAGCTGGGCGGCAGATGGTCGACGGGGTGTGCGACCTACCCCACCAGTGGACGATCTACTTAGCCGTGTTCTGCCTATCCCAAACCGGCGAACGCTACATCAAAGGCCAAGAGATAGAGCCGCAGGGTCGCTACAAGTATGAGCATATCAACGACGCCATAACCCAATGCCATGACGCGCTGATAGCCACCTGCAACCCCGCCCACGTCATCGGCTACGGCTGGATAGCCAGCCCTACCGGTGAGTCGCTGACCGAAGAGCAGGCGGCGCGCGTGTTCGATGCAGTGGGCTGCTGGGAACAGACAGCAGCAGCTTAACCCCACCCGGCCGGCTGGCCAGAGGTATCAATCATGAATGCAGTTACCCATGTCGGCGAGCTTGTCGACGACGTGGCGCAGTTCTTTGCGCCTGTTTCATCCGATCTAGTAGATAGCCTGGTTGGCGAGTATCGCGGCATGCGTGAGCGCATTGAAGCCCTGGCCGCAGCGGTTGAGCAGGAAGAGCACGCCGGCGCGCTGACCCACTTTATCAATGGCAACCTGCGCGACGACCGCAACGGTATCCCGCATCACATCGGCAACCTGTTCGATCTGCGCGGCGCTATCGGCCACCTGAACGGCATGTACTGGAACAAAGCCCTGCACATGACTGACGTGCTGGACTACATGCCACAGGCCAGGCGGTCAGAGTGGAACGAGCAGATCCGCAACCCGTTGGGCATCAAGGCCAATTCGCGTTCCGGTGAAAAGGAGCAGCCGCCTCTGCCAGAGTTCGAGGAAGAGTCGGTTCGTTCCACGCTGTCGCACTTGCTGCACAGCCGGTCGCAGTTCTTCGCCGAGCGAATCGACGGCATCTTTCGATCGCTGAGCAAAACGCACGTCACAAACTGTCCTGAAGGGTTCAATAAGCGGATGATCCTCGGGCGAGCGATCACCCATTACGACACGGTTGATCATGACACGGCAGGCGTCATCAACGATCTGCGCTGCGTTATCGCCAAGTTCATGGGCCGCGACGAACCGAAATACCATGTGACCGGCGACACCGTCAGCCGTTGCCGGTACCCGAATGGCCAATGGCAAAGCATTGACGGTGGATCACTCCGGATGCGGATCTACAACGGCGTGGGCACGGCTCACCTTGAGGTTCATCCGGACATAGCCTGGCGCCTGAATGGCGTTCTGGCGAGCATCTACCCAGCAGCAATACCCGAGAAGAACCGAACCAGGCCAAAACGTCAGCGCAAGATCAAGGATTTTGAGCTAATGGAGCGGCCCCTGCCTTTCTCGGTGATCGGCTTACTGTCCGGAATGAAGCCGTTTCACGTCCCGCGTGGAGGGGACAGGCTTCATGGTTGGGAAAGGGTGCCAATGACCATGAAATTCGATCACGGCGATCACGACAAGCACACCAAGGCAGAGGCTGAGAGAGTGCTACAGGCCATCGGCGGAGTGCGCGACAAACAAGCCAATGCTGAATACTGGCAATTCGACTACGAGCCGCAAGAGGTCATCAGTCAGATTGTGGTTAGCGGCTGCATCCCGGATCAGAAGAGCCACCAGTTCTATCCGACGCCCAGCGATCTGGCGGAAAAAGCTGTAGAGCTCGCGGCAATCGATCCCCATCACGACTGCCTTGAGCCGTCCGCCGGCACTGGCAGCATCGCCGAGCTGATGAGTGGCGGTCGCTCCCTGTGCTGCGTTGAAATCAGCCCTCTGCACTGCAAGGTGCTGGAAGCAAAAGGCCTAAAGCCGCTGACCAAGGACTTCATTAAATGGGATGGCGCCACAGGCTTTGATCGCATTGTAATGAATCCGCCGTTCGACCAAGGCCGCTGGCAGGCCCACTTGGAACGCGCGGCAACCATGATTCGACCAGGTGGCCGACTCGTCGCCATTCTCCCGTCAGGCGCCAAGAACAAGAACCCACTGCCAAGCATGCAATGTGAATGGCACGGACCTTATGACAACCGCTTTGCAGGCGCATCAGTATCCGTTGTGATTCTGGTGGCCACCGCATAACCGAGGTAATCCCCCATGACTTCACTCAAGAAGCCAGCGCAGCTGGACTTCAAGACACAGTATTGCCTGCCTTTCAGCGCCCAGGATAACGAGATCATCATTGATCTATTCGCAGGTGGTGGCGGTGCCAGCACCGGGCTGGAGATTGGCTTGGGTCGCACGGTAGCCATTGCAATCAACCACAACCCTCGCGCGATCAGCATGCATGAGGCCAACCACCCTACCACTGCTCACTACCAGAGTGACGTTTGGGCGGTTGATCCAGCAGAAGCGGTAAACGGTCGCAAGGTCGGCTGGATGCATGCCAGCCCTGACTGCACCCACCATAGCCAGGCAGCGGGCGGCCAGCCGCGAAAGAAAGAGATCCGCGACTTGTCTTGGGTGGTGGTCAAGTGGCTGGGGCGATTGCGCAGCGTTGGAACGCCAGTGCGGGTGTTCAGCCTGGAAAACGTTAAGCAGATCCGCTCATGGGGTCCGCTGATTGCCAAGCGCTGCAAGGTTACTGGCCGCGTAATGAAGCTGGACGGCACAGTGGCAGATAAAGGTGAACGGGTACCGCGTGAAGAGCAGTACCTGGTTCCGGATCCAAAGCGCCGCGGCACCACCTGGCGCAAGTTCCTGCACACACTGGAAGGCCTCGGTTATCAGGTCGACCATTGGGCGCTGAAGAACTGCAACTATGGCGACCCAACTATCCGCGAACGTCTTTACCTGGTTGCGCGCTGCGACGGAATTGCACCGGCACGTCCAATTGAAACCCACGCAGAGAAGCCAGCCAAAGGCCTGAAGAAGTGGCGCACAGCTGCGGAGTGCATCGACTGGTCAGACCTTGGTAAATCGATCTTTGATCGACCAAAGCCGCTGGCAGATGCAACCCACCGTCGCATTGCTAAGGGCATCATGCGTGAAGTTATCGAGCGTAAGCGGCCGTTTATTGTGCCAATCGCCAACTGGTCGAGTGAGACGATTCACCCGGTCGATAAGCCGCTGAACACGGTGACCGCTTGGCCTCGTGGCGGCTCGTTTGCAGTGGCCAGCCCTGTATTGGTCAGCGCAGCCCATGGAGAGGGCAAGCCCGGCGGCGTACAACGCTGGGGTAACGGCTTCAAGTCTGTTGAATCGCCACTGAATACGGTCACTGCGGGCGGCAGTGGCGGCCAATCCATTGCAACCGCCTTCCTTGCCCAGGCAAACGGTGGATTCAACACCATGCAAAGCCGCGCCGCTGACTCACCAGTAAGCACGGTTACCAACAAGGGCAGCCAGCAGCAGCTGGTGACGGCCAACTTGGTTCAGCTCAGCCAGAACTGTGACGCCCGGGCGATAGATGACCCGCTGCGCACTGTTCGCGCTGGCGGCCAGCATCACGGACTGGTCACAGCGTTCCTTTCCCGCCAGTTCGGCAACAGCGTAGGCCAGGCAGTAGACGAGCCCGCACCGACGGTTACCGCTGGCGGTGGTGGCAAGTCAGCCCTGGTTGAGTGTGTTCTATCACCAGAGGTTGAAGCGGGCGCCCTCCGTTGCTCTGCCTTCCTGATGCAGTACTACTCCGAGGGCGGCCAATGGGGAGCGGTAGACAAGCCTATGAACACGGTTACTACCAAGGACCGCTTGGCTCTGGTTACCGTCTGGATCGGCGGCGACCCGTTCGTCATCGTTGATATTCGCCTCCGCATGCTTAAGCCCCGCGAGCTTTACCGCGCCCAGGGCTTTCCAGAAAGCTACATCATCGAGCACGGCCACGACGGCCGCCGCTTCACCAAGTCAGAGCAGGTCCACATGTGCGGCAATAGCGTGAGCCCCGGAACAATGGCGGCGATCGCTGCAGCCAACAACCCTTGGGCCGCCTCCAGCCAAGAGGTATCAGCAGCATGACCCCACAACTAACAGCCCGGCCACCCGAGCCGCGCATTCATATCCGCGTAGACCAGTGGATGACAAAGAGCGAGTTCGCTGCGCTTTGGCGTGCAACGAACCATGATTTCAACGACGCAGCGTATGAGCTTGAGCCCGTTGTTCCCGGCGTAGAGCTTGTTGGCATTGATAGCGAGGGCGGCGGCCATGATTAAAGAGCATCCGATTCTATTCAGCGCGCCGATGGTACGAGCCATTCTGGAAGGCCGGAAGACGGTGACGCGGCGGGTGATGAAGGTTCAGCCGCCAACTGAACGTCACCAGCTATTGCATATCATGGACTCAACAGAGCGCAGCCAGGTCGGCAAGAGTTATTGGGCAATGCTCAACCCTGAAAAAACCAACGTAATCGAAAGCGACAGGCGTTATTTCTGCTGCCCCTACGGCCAACCAGGCGATCGCTTGTGGGTGCGCGAGGCGCACGCATTTGTGCCGGAGCCAGCATATCGTCGCAGCACTGGTATCTACCAGCAGATCAACCCATCAGACGCTTACGAGGCGTGCGTTTACCGGGAGAATTTCGACAGGGCACGAAACTTCCCATGGCGCCCATCAATTCACATGCCCCGATGGGCAAGCCGCATCCTGCTTGAGATTACCGATGTTCGAGTCGAACGGCTTCAGGACATCAGCGAAGAGCAGGCTCTGACTGAGGGCGTCCACTACGACAGCCCGCACCGGGCTTACTTTGGCACCGATACAGGCGGCATCGCCTGTAACTCTGCCCGCTGCGCATTCGCAGACCTCTGGCAATCAATCAACGGCCCCGGCAGCTGGGACGCTAACCCATTCGTGTGGGCGGTCAGCTTCAAAGTCATCCAGCCACCACAGGAGCACCATCATGACTAACACCGATATGAGCGGCGGCGAAGCGCTGCAACCGGTTAATGACGCGCGCTATCAAGACGCAGTGGCTGCGGTGCTGTTTGCCCTGTCTTACCGCTACACGGAGAAAGCCTGCACCACGGAAGGCAATATAGAGCGAGCAGTGAAGTACCGAGAATTTACGGCCAGCTCGATGGGTAACGCTCGATCATATTTTGATATGTCCAATTCGGGCGTTGATGCTGAAGCTCTGGCGCAGCGCATCGATAGGGTGATTTCTGAATACCAGCAGGAGCAGGACCAATGAACCATCAAGCAGAATTACTTGAGCAGCAGTTAATTGAAGAGCGCGCAAAGGTTGCTGCGCTTGAGGCTGAGAAGGCGGCACGTCAGCAAGCGGTGCCGTCTGAGTTCGAGCCAGACAGCTTGTGCATTGAGGCTGATGGATGCCCGACAGAGCTTGCCGTCTTGAAAAGATACTGGCGCAGCACTCAGGCAGATGCCCCTGCGCCTGCTGAGCGGGTTTCGCAAAATGATTGGCCGAAGTGCGACTACTGCGGAGAAGTTCCAGATTGCCACCCCTGGCACGGCAGCGGAATGTTCAATTTGGTAGACAACCCTCACATCCACGCATGCACTGATTGCCGTCACCTGCTTCCTACCCCTGCTGAGCGGGTGGGGCAGGAGCCTGTTGTTTGGCGATGCCCGCGCCGAGACGCAAATGACGACTGGGTATACGACTATTCACGGCGCAAGGTTTGCGATTACTGCGAGCCCCTATTCACAGCCCCCCAGCCCTCGCCAGCCCCTGCCGCGCCGGATGTTGCAGGGTTGGTTGAAGTGTCGGGCAAGATACTGGCCAAGCTTCAGCATCCGACCCATAGCGTCAACATTCTGGATACCGAGGCACTTGAAAAGGCCCTCGCCACCTTCCATAGGGAGGGTTGATCCATGAGCCTCGAATACATCCGCAACACCTACAAGGTGCCAGCGAAAAAAGGCCAGCGCGTACTGTACACGGGTGGTGGCGCAGCTATAGGCGGGACGATTGTCGGCAGCAGGGATGCGAGCCTGAGAGTCAGGACTGATGATGGCCATACAGGCTTTTATCACCCGACATGGGAAATGCAGTACCCGGCACAGGAGCAAAGCCATGACTGATAAGCCGGAGGTGGTTTGTTGGGGGAGCTTTTATAAGGGTGTGATTCAGGATTTCGGTTATAACGAGAAGGCAACGACTGATAATGCTCGGCTTGACTTTCATGGGCGCGAGCTAACAATCGAGCCGTTAATCCGCCTCACCGACCACGAAGCCGCCCGCGCAGCAGACAAGGCGCGGATAGCGGAGTTGATGGGGTTGTTGAATGATGCGGCGTGCCGTATGGCTCTGACAGGTTTCGAGCCCGGACTTTGTGAAAGCATGTTCGCAGTCCTAGCCCAGCAGGGCAAGGAGGGTGAGAAGTGAAACCCTTCCCTTCGACATAGCCCGCTGCGCCGGTCGATTCGACCTGATGCCGGAAGGCCAGTGGTGCGCTGAGCGCGATACCTGCAAGCGCTATCTGGCGTTCGTGCAGTGGGATCGCGGCGTAGTGCAGGACTATCGCGGCATCCGCGTAAACATGGCCGTGCCGGACTGTCGGCATAAGATCGAAGCCGAACTGCAATAACCCCGCTCACCCACCAAACAAACTACATCCTGCATTGCGGGAGGGATAAGTAATGTCATGAGCAAGCCAGTGATACTTGAGGTAACCACGCAGGTCAAAGGCCGGACGTGGAATCTTTTCACGTTTGATTACAACACGCCTGACGGGATTTTCAGCGGATATCTTCATGCCATCAGTTTCGAGCACGCTGCGGCGCTCCTATCTGAACTGAAGCAGACGGCTGTCTTGAAAGGCCAAATGATATCGGGTGACGCATGAGCTTATTCCAATGTCATGAGTGCGGCTGCAGAGAAAATACAGCTACCAGCAACTTCTGGATGCGCAGCACTGGCGCTTACCGCGGGGTTCCTAGCAGGCCTTGGATGCTTTGTTCTGCCTGCGATCCTGATATTGGCAAGTGGCACGATCATTTCCCGCGCCTTTTCCTGCCCAAAGGCATGTTCATCATGAACAACCAGGGCAATCTTGAGCACAAGGATATCGGCGACACAGACGTTCAGGCTCAAGCCATCACGCAGTAACCACCCCCACCCACTTTGGCACCACCCTACACGCCGGGAGGCATAGCAATGCGCAAGTACAAATGGGAGACGTGGCCACCGGCCCCAAAAAGCGGAATGGTCACTAACAGCGTCCCGGCAGGGGTCAAGGTCATTGATACTGAAACCGGGCATTTTCACTGCTGCAATATATTCCGCTCGCAGCACCAGAACCTTGAAAGCGCCATCGATACGCTTAAAGCAGTAGACAGCGCGGCGCACGAACTGAGCCGGGAGGCATGACAGATGGATGCATTCGGAATAGGCGCCGGCATTGCCGGGGCTGCACGAATTTATAGCCACAGCGCGCGCCAAACCGGCCGCACCACCGCAATGCTCGACGCGGCAAAAGACGGCGACCGTATATTGTGCCTTAACGCAAAAGAGGCCGATCGCTTGCGGAGACTACTCAGAGATCGCGAGCTTGAGGTAGAAGTGATCGTAGTGCCAACCAGAGACCCGAGCGCCGCGTTCAGCAGGGGCGCGCCAACAGGTCGAAGCATCTTCGACCATTCATGGGTGGAGCAGTACTACATGGAAGCTATAGAGCGGGCGCGAAAGGACATAGACCACTTGCAAACCGAGCTATCCGGCTGGGGAGCTGCGCACGAAAAGACCCGCGCTCAGGCTGCAGAGATAATGAAGTGGGAGGTGTGACATATGAGGTTCATCACCCTTGAAGCCTGGGCGGAACGGCTCGATCCGGCGCCCGCCATCAATACGCTGCGAGCGTGGGCCCGTAGCGGAAAGTTTGACCCGCCAGCCCAAAAGATGGGCCGCACCTACTACGTTGACGAAAACGCCGAGTATTGCGACTCTGAGCCGCTGCCGGACATTCCCGACGCCCCGTTGATCAACCGAATCGAGCGCGCACGCCATGGCACCAAGACCCCGTTCGGCAGGCTCCAAGGATCTGCCACCTAACCTCTACCGCAAGACCGACCAGCGCAACGGCGTGACGTATTACACCTACCGCGACCCTATCACCGGGCGCAGCTTCGGCCTCGGCAGCGACAAGGCAAAGGCGGTGCGCGAAGCAACGGCAGCAAACCACCACTTCAGCGAAAAGACCTTGGCTCAGCGCATGCAGTCCGGTCGCCCGTTTCGGGATTGGTGCGCAGAGTACCGCCTGATAATTGCAGACAGAGGCAATGCGGCATCAACCCTGCGCAATGTCGGCATGCGGATAAACCGGCTTGATGATCTGTTTGGGGATAGGGATATTCGGGATATCAGTACGCGGGAGGTGGCTGACTACTTGGGCGCGATGGCGAAAGCGAAAAAGGCGCAGATGAGCCGGGCCATGCGCTCGCTGCTAAGCGATATGTTTGCCGAGGCCATAGCGGCAGGTTGGACGGACGCGAACCCGGTACAAGTGACCAAGGCGGCGCGGGTGAAGGTATCCCGGCAGCGCCTTACCCTAGAGTTGTGGCAGGCCATCTACGCCGAGGCCCGGCAGCCTTGGCTGAAGCGCGCCATGGAGCTTGCCTTGATCACCGGCCAGCGCCGCAACGAGATTGCCAACATGCTGTTCCGTGACGTGGTAGATGGCCACCTGCAGGTCATTCAGTCAAAGACCGGCCAGCGACTACGTATTAGCACTGATATCAGGCTGCAAGCCGCAGACCTGCACCTGGGCACCGTCATTCAGAGTTGCCGTGACAAAGTGTTGAGCCGTCATCTTGTGCACCATTCGAAGCAGGTCAGCCGTGCCATGCCTGGACAGCCGGTGATGCTGGACACGTTGAGCAAGAATTTTGCCGAGGCCAGAGACCGGGCAGCGGAAAAGCTGGGGATCGTTTTCACCAAGCCGCCATCGTTCCACGAAATGCGCTCACTCGCTGCACGCCTGCACACAGCAGAGGGGCGCAACGCTCAAGCCCTGCTGGGCCACAAGTCCAGCAAGATGACGGACGTCTACCGGGACTCGCGTGGCGCGGAATGGATTGAGGTGGCATAATTCTGCATCGAGTTTTGACGGTATTTTGGGGAGGATTGAGGAGGCGCATTCGCCCCTTTATAAATCAATGACTTACACTCTCTACGGCATCAAAGCCTGTGACACCATGAAAAAGGCGCGTACCTGGCTG
>TARA_R110000851_G_scaffold4900_1_pt1 | contig 71654 bp, 64 predicted proteins | sample TARA_R110000851 | Tara Oceans TARA_R110000851 (sample SAMEA4397627) | marine metagenome | biome: Polar Biome; feature: [DCM] deep chlorophyll maximum layer (ENVO:01000326); material: water (ENVO:00002006), including particulate matter (ENVO:01000060) such as... | depth 17 m
ATAATCCATGAGTCGAAGTTTCGGCCCCTTCCTTCACTACCCGCTATTTATTATTACTTCTGAGTTAATTCCTAAATAGCTGATTAAATTCAAATAAAACACTTTACATAATCAGCTGACTTTCTATATCTCTTTGTTGCATTTTTATAAGCTTTTATCACACGCATAATGCAAATGTGTGGGCTTTGATTGTTAAGGGAATACTTGTTTACTTTTGTCTCATAGACTTATTGCTAATGTTGCATGCTTGTTAATTAGCTCATATTAATTAGGATTAGAACAATATAAATAGGGAGATAATAATGAAAAAACAAAAGATAAGTCTTTATGTTGCTGGCGCTTTATTGGCTATGAGTGGGAGTGCTCAGGCGGCTACTGAAATGACTTTTGGTGGTTATATTAAAGCAGATGTGATGTTTAGTGATTATGGCAACGGGGCGCCTGACTCAGGTTCATTGTCTCGTCAGTTTTATGTGCCAGGCACTATTTACGGGACAACTGGAAATGGTAAGCAAGTTGTCGATTTTCAAGCTCGTGAGTCACGTTTTAATTTTAAAACCGTTACCGATGTTGAAGGGCATAAACTAACTGGTTTTATTGAACTGGATTTTTTGACACATACTGATGGTAACGAACGAGTTTCTAACAGCTATTCTCCACGCATACGTCATGCATTTATGAGTTATGACAATTGGACTGTAGGACAAACGTGGACTACTTTTCAAAATCCAGGCGCTTTACCTGAGAACTTAGACTTTGTTGGTGCGGCTGAAGGAACACCGTTTGTTAGACAATCACTACTTAGATATACCAGTGGTAATTGGCAATTCTCGATTGAAAATCCCGAAACAACAGTCACGCCATTAGGTGGTGGTGGTCGAATTACCAGTGGTAGTGGGGTTGTACCTGATGTTGTCGGTCGTTATAACTTTAGTACTGCAAATGGTTCTGCACTTTCGCTTGCTGCGATTGTAAGGCAAATAGATTTAGAGCAAGTTGTCGGTACTACCGTATACGATACCTCTGAGCTGGGCTATGGCGTCAGTTTTGCTGGTGTTATCCCTGTTGGTAAAGATGATCTTAAGTTTACGGCTACTTACGGTGAGGGACTAGGTCGTTACATGGCGCTAAATTATGCCAATGCAGGCGTACTTGATTCAAACGGTGAAATTCAAGCGATTAAATCCTTTGGTGGATTTGTGTCGTATCGTCACTGGTGGTCAGAGCAATGGCGTTCTAGTGTGACATTCTCAGGTTTTAGCGCAGATAATGATGTAGCCCTTACTGGTGGCTCAGTTAACAAAGAGGCCTATTCTAGCTATGTTAACTTATTGTTCTCACCTTCAAAGCCAGTGACATTTGGGGTTGAATATATGTATGCTTTGAATGAGCGTGAAGACGGTTTCGATGGTGACTTAAATCGCATTCTGTTTTCAGCGAAATATGCCATTTAGATTTAGCATTAGAGCGAATAATAACAAGGCAACCAAATAGGTTGCCTTGTTACTTTTAAGAAATAAAACTTAATTGAGTAGATTATTTTGACGAATATAAGCTTCGAATTCGGTGCAACCACCAATAGGCTTTTCATCAATAAAGATTTGTGGAACGGTTTCTACTGTTTTACCTACACTTTTTGATAAATCAGCTTTAGTGATACCTTCAGCATGAATATCGATATATTTAAATTTGAAATCTTCACTTTGTGCGGCTAACTTTTCTGATAGTTCCACAGCACGAACGCAAAATGGACAAGCTGGGCGGCCAAAAATAACTACAAACATGGTGACTCCTGTTTAATGATATGGGCATTTTATACCATAAGTATTTTTCAAATGGTAATTCAACCCAATTAATTTTGTTTTAACTCATATCGATTTTATATTTGCCTTGATAGTCAAAAAATGAGTCGACTAAATCCCAGCGATGTTTATTTTTCTTCAACAATAATAAATCAGGTTTTCTAAATCGAGTTTGATCCGCCAATACATCTACTACCTTGTTATATTGAGGATGACGCAGGCCTGGAGTGCGAGTATGACTGAGAACAAACACCGCATAAAAAGCTTTACGTTGCGCAGGTGTCTCAAAGCTAAAAGTTTGTTTAAAATCATTACCTTCAATATCAATATATTGAATAAGTAACTTACTATCTTGGTCGTGCAACAACATTTGCTGACATTTAAATAAATGATGATGCTGAGCGTTAAGGACCTGCTTTAACCGTTTATCAGGATCAATCAAGGTTGATTGGCAGCTGTGGCAAATACGTGCTGCAATATCGTTTTCAACCCCACAGTCAGGACAGGATTTTGATCTAAATCTAAAATCACACTGCTGTTGATCATTGATTAATCCTTGGCAGCGTCTGCCATAATGTTCGACAATATCGCCATCGCCATCAACAATCCCCCAAAAGGTATTGGCAAATTGACACACAGGACAATGCACTTGAACTGGTACTGATTTGCTATTGGGTTTTACTTGACCGACTTCTGGATAAAATAAATCATAGCCATTAGCGGCATAATCAATGATTAAGCAGTCTGTTTTATCCGGCGCCAAACGTAAACCTCGGCCAATCATTTGCTGGAATAAGCTAACTGAAGCAGTAGGTCGTAATATGGCGATAAGGTCAACATGAGGTGCATCGAAGCCTGTGGTTAACACGGCAACGTTAACAATGTACTTGAGTTGTTGGGCCTTAAAGCGTTCAATGATGTCATCACGTTCGACATGAGGTGTTTGAGCGGTAATTAATGCGGCATCTTTATCTAAAAGATCCATTACTTCATTGGCATGCCTGACTGTGGCAGCAAAAATCAACACTCCTTTGCGGAGTTCGGCAAGTTGTTTTACTTGTTTGATAATAGCGGTGGTTGCTCGTCCTTGATGATGAAGCAAGGAGTCTATTTCTATTTGCGGATATTCGCCGCTGTCATGGGGGGCTAGTGCGCTAAAGTCATATTGGGCACTCAGCCCATCGAAAATAATCGGTTTGGTGAGGTATCCTTGGCTAATTAATGGCCGCATTGGCAGTTCAAAGATACATTTATCAAAAACGGGGGTGTCTATATTGCCCACTTTCCCGTGGTAGTGGAGTCGATAAATCCAGCCTACACCAAGGCGATAAGGCGTGGCGGTTAACCCAAGTAGTTTAATATCGGGATTACGTGCTTTAAGGTGTGTGAGCAGTTGTTGATATTGGCTAGTTGACTCGTTACTGACTCGGTGGCACTCATCTATAATGACTAATGAAAACGGTTGTGTAAATTTTGTCAAAGCCCGAGCGGCAGATTGGACGCTGGCAACCACCGTTTTGCCATTGGCTTTTTTTTGATTTAACCCAGCAGAGTAAATATTTGCTTGTTGTGTGAGTAAGCCCACTTTTTGTGCATTTTGAGCGACTAATTCCTTTACGTGAGTTAATACCAGTACGTTGCCATTGGCAATACGCGCTAATTCGGCGATCACGATACTTTTACCCGCGCCAGTGGGAAGAACCAACACCGCGGATTGCTGGCTTTGCTTGAAATGGGCAATTGCAGCGTCGACGGAGTGTTGTTGATAATCACGTAAAGTGATGTTAACGGGCATGAGGGATGAGTCTTTCAATTTATCGATAGTATTAATCTGGTTTTTATAAAGCTTAACATAGCCAATGGCTGATATAACTATATTACATAAAGTGAATTGACTTTGACTGAAGTCGATAAACATACAGCGGTGTTATATTGCGAACAGACGATCAGTTACTTAGGAGACAGTAACGTAGACGGGATCTCATATTAAGTTTAAAAAAAGCCCCTCTAAATGAGGGGCGAAACGAGAAATTGGTCAGGATTTCTCAGGGTGGATAGATCAATGACAATGGTTGAAGCAATTACTCCGTTTTGTTCAAACGATATTCAATTAGCGTATCTATGACTGCTGGATCTGCCAATGTTGAAGAATCACCTAAGTTAGTTACTTCGTTAGCCGCAATTTTACGTAAGAATCGACGCATAATTTTACCCGAACGCGTTTTAGGTAAACCACTGGCCCATTGGATAAGATCCGGTGTGGCAAGGGCACCAATTTCTTTACGTACCCATTGGCGTAACTCTTGACGTAATTCTTCAGTCGGTTCAACACCACGAGTCAAAGTGACATAAGCATAAATACCTTGGCCTTTAATGTCATGGGGGTAACCTACCACGGCAGCCTCAGCAACGAGTTCATGGGACACTAACGCACTTTCAACTTCTGCGGTGCCTAAGCGATGTCCTGAAACGTTAATCACATCATCGACTCGACCCGTGATCCAATAGTAGCCATCTTCATCACGACGAGCACCATCACCGGTAAAATACATACCACGAAAGGTTTTGAAGTAGGTGAGGGCGAATCTGTCGTGATCACCAAAAACGGTGCGCATTTGTCCTGGCCACGAATCTAGGATAACTAAGTTACCTTCACCCGTCCCTTCTACAAGATCACCCATGTTATCAACCAGTGCCGGTTGTACACCAAAAAAGGGTCGCGTTGCGGAGCCAGGTTTTGTATCTGTTGCACCCGGTAGTGGACTGATTAAAATGCCACCCGTTTCAGTTTGCCACCAAGTATCGACGATTGGGCAGTTTTCATGGCCAACCACTTCATGGTACCAACGCCATGCTTCTGGGTTTATTGGTTCACCAACAGAGCCCATAATCCGCAATGAGTCACCTTTGTAACTGTTAAACGGTTCTTTACCTTCAGCCATTAATGCCCGAATTAAGGTTGGCGCGGTATAAAGAATATTGACGTTATGGCGGTCAATCATTTCACCTAATCGAGCTGGTGTAGGATGATTAGGTACGCCCTCATGAATTAATACCGTGGCGGCATTAGCAAAAGGACCATATACCATATAAGAATGGCCGGTAATCCAACCCACATCAGCAGTACACCAATATACTTCGTCAGCTTTATAGTCAAAAACGTATTCGTGTGTCATTGAGGCATACACCATATAACCGCCAGTGGTATGCAGCACACCTTTAGGATTACCAGTAGAGCCAGAGGTATAAAGCAAAAACAGGGGGTCTTCGGCGTTCATTTCAGCGGGTATGCAATACTCTGAAGCGACTTCCATGAGTGAATGCCACCAAACATCTCGGCCTTCAACCCAATCTACATCACCACCAGTTCGCTTAAATACAATGACCTTCTCGACGCAAGTTACATCAGGATTTGATATAGCTTCATCAACACTGCGTTTTAAAGGGATTTTACGACCAGCACGAACACCTTCGTCAGCGGTAATCAAGACTTTTGATTTACCGTCAATCACCCTTGCTGCAATCGAGTCTGGTGAAAAGCCGCCAAATACCACTGAATGAACTGCACCAATGCGCGCGCAAGCCAGCATGGCAACTGCAGCTTCAGGCACCATAGGCATGTAGATAGTGACGATATCGCCTTTATTTACCCCTTGGCTGCGCAGCGCGTTAGCAAACTTACAGACTTCGTTATGCAGTTCTGCATAAGTCAATTTGCGCTGTTCGTTTGCGTCATCGCCCTCCCAAATAATGGCCAGCTTATCGCCGTATTCTTCGAGGTGACGATCTAAACAATTGGCAGAGGCATTGAGCGTACCGTCATAAAACCAATTTATGGATAGGTTATGATCATCAAATGACGTTTTCTTGATTTTAGTATAAGGTTTAATCCAATCAATGCGTTTGCCGTGCTCTCTCCAGAAACCTTCTGGATTAACAATGGACTCCTGGTACATTTTCTTATATTGATCGTTATTAACCAGTGCGTTGTTCGCTATGTCGCTAGGAACTTTGTAAAGAGACTGCGAGCTCATAGGGCTTCCCTTTCTAAAAATGGCGTAGTTAAAGTATCATCTGCAACGGGCTGTTTGCACTATTAGACCTTGGTCTATTTTTAAAATATCCTTAATATTTAGTCTGTTGCACGTGTTAATATAACAAGGAAAGCTGCAGAGTTAGTCTATCATTTATAACAATTCTCTTATGTAGGTTGTTTTATGTTCAATACATGATGTTTTAGATAAAAATAAAACAGATTTTTAATAACAATAAAGTGATATCGGACGTTTCATGAACTTAACCTTAATCGTTGCCGTGATTGCGGTGTGTTATGTGTCTCTACTGTTTATTTTGGCATGGGGCGCAGAGCGGTGGTTTAGTAAAATAAACCAAAAAGTCCAAGTATGGATTTATGGACTCAGTTTAGCTGTGTATTGCTCTTCATGGAGTTTCTTAGGCACAGTAGGCCAGTCTGCCAATGATTTGTGGTCTTTTTTACCTATTTTTGTTGGCCCAATATTGGTGTTCACCCTTGGGTTTGGCATGCTACGAAAAATGGTCGTGGTGTCTAAAGCACAAAACATCACTTCAGTTGCCGACTTTATTGCCGCTCGTTATGGAAAGTCGCAATTGTTGGCTGCATTAGTCACACTTATTGCATTATTTGGCATCATGCCATATATCGCCTTACAGCTTAAAGCGATGGTATTTAGTCTTAATTTATTCCAACCCGATGATAACCCGCTGAGTCCAGTGGTGGTGCCATTATTGATCACCATGTTGTTAGCCATTTTTGCCATTTTATTTGGTACTCGTAAATTAGATGCTACCGAACATAATCCTGGGATGATGGTGGCGATTGCATTTGAGTCATTGGTTAAACTCGCCGCATTTATCTCTGTTGGTGTCGTTATTAGTTTCGGTGTTTTTGATGGTTTTGGTGATATTTGGCAACAGGCATCTGATAAAGCATTAATTGAAAATAGTCATATTCGTTTAGAGTCGTTTCTCCCTGAGCTTTTTGTCGGTATGGCGGCATTTATGTGTATGCCAAGACAGTTCCATGTGATGGTGGTTGAGTGTGGTGGCGAACATGTGCTGAAAAAAGCCCGTTGGATTTTTCCGATTTATTTGGCTTTGTTTGGTCTATTTGTTGCGCCATTGGCGTTAGCTGGCAAAGTGATATTGGGTGATACTGTGTCAGCAGATACCTATGTCATCAACTTACCTCTGGTGCTCGACCAACCGATATTAGCCGTTGTTGCTTTGTTAGGCAGCTTGTCTGCGGCAACAGGAATGGTCATTGTGGCAGTGGTTACCATCAGCGTGATGGTCAGTAATGAATGGCTGGTGCCATTTTTACTGCGAACCGGGCAAATTAGAGAAAAGAACTTTAGTCAGTTTTCTCAATTATTGTTAAATGTACGCCGTTTATCCATAGTAGTGATTCTAGGTTTTGGTTATTTGAGTTATTTACTGTTTACCGACAGAGATTCACTTTCACATTTGGGGATGATGTCATTTGGCGCTTTTTCTCAATTAGCGCCTGCATTAGTTGGCGGTTTATATTGGAAGCATGGTAATCGATCCGGCGTCTATCTTGGTCTTGCTGTGGGCTTTAGTCTGTGGTGTTTTATTTTACTTCAAGGTGCCGGTGAAGCTCGTTTGATTGGTGGCGAGTTTGGTTTACTTAATTCGATAACCCCAAATGTTAGTGATACGTTGATCGCCTTGTTAGCGAATATCTTTTGTTATGTACTGGGTTCTATTTGGTTTAGAGCCGGCGTTGCAGAGCGTATTCAAGCGAGTAATTTTGTAAAGCCTTGGTCATCAAAGCAAGACTCTAAAAAACGTCAAGGGCCTATTTCACAACAAGATTTATTAATTTTGGCCAGCCGGTTTGTGAGTCCCACTCGTGCTTATGAGAGCTTTAGCCGTTTTTCGGCTGATGCGGTTAAAAGTGATAGTTGGTACAAAACGGCTCCTGAAGAATTAATCGCCCACACCGAACACATGTTGTCGGGTGTTTTGGGCGCATCAAGTGCTTCATTAGTGATGGATTCTGTGCTGCAAGGCCGAGATTTGGGCCTTGATGAAGTCTTTAGTTTAGTTGATGAAGCATCGTCGAAAATTATTTTAAGTCAGGATATGTTGCGAGGCGCTATTGAACACGCTTACGAAGGCATGAGTGTGGTTGATAAAGATCTTAATTTAGTTGCGTGGAATTATCGATATATAGAATTATATCAGTATCCAGAAGGATTTTTACAACAAGGTATGCCTATTGCTGACATTGTGCGGTTTAATGCTTCGCGCGGTTTTTGTGGTACGGGAGATATTGAAGATCAAGTCGCAGTGCGAGTACAGCACATGCGTAATGGCACCCCTCACACTTCAGAGCGTGAACGCCAAGATGGCAAGGTGATTAAAATTCAAGGTAACCCTATGCCTGACGGCGGTTTTGTGATGACTTTTACTGATATTACTCAATATCGTTTACAAGAAAAAGCCTTGCTGGAAGCCAATGAAACATTAGAAAGCCGCGTGCAAGAGCGAACCTATGAGCTGGCGATGTCAAACAGCGAATTACTTGAAGCCAAAGCACAGGAAGAGCTGGCTAACGCGTCTAAAACACGCTTTTTAGCAGCGGTGGGCCACGACTTAATGCAGCCATTAAATGCGGCTAGATTATTTACCGCCTCATTATCACAATATCCTAATCTGGATCTCGAAGCCCGCACGACATTAACCCATGTGAATAGTTCGTTGAAAATAGCTGGCGAGTTATTGACCGATTTATTAGATATCTCTAAGCTCGACTCGGGCATGGTGGATGTTAATCGCCGCGATTTTGCCATTGCGGAGGTGATTAACGGTTTGTCGGTTGAATTTGATGCGATGGCAAGTGACAGTCAGATCTCTTTTTCGATGGTGCCCTCTACGGCGACCGTAAACTCAGATCCATCACTATTACGGCGTGTTTTGCAGAATTTTTTAACCAATGCTTACCGTTATGCTCGTGGCGGTAAAGTCTTATTCGGTTGCCGTCATCGAGGTGACTTTATCGAGATCCAAGTGTTAGATACTGGCTGTGGGATTAATGAGTTTGATATACAAGAAATTTTTAAAGAGTTTAAACGTCTAAATCATCCCAGTAGCCGTAATGTCAGTGGCTTGGGATTAGGATTAGCGATTGCCGATCGGATTAGTAAGGTACTTGATCATCAAATTCATGTGAGTTCGACCTTAGGTCATGGTTCGATATTCTCGATTTCCGTGCCAATAGGCAAAACGATAAGTCAAATAAGCAGTAAGCCTTTACCGACATTATTGCAGCCTTTAGCGGGAATTAAAGTCTTGTGTATCGACAATGAAGAGGCGATTCTCGCGGGGCTAGAGTCGTTATTAAGCCGTTGGCAATGTGAAGTTATTTGTGCCAAAGATCTTGCCGATGCACGGATTAAATTAGGTCTTAAAGGCGTTGCCCCAGACATTATGTTAGCGGATTATCACTTAGATGATGACCAAAATGGTATTGATGCGATGAATGGCATCCGCAGCCGATATGGTGAGCATTTACCCGGGATCTTGATTACTGCTAATACCAACAAAGATTTGGTTGATGATGTCGAAAGACGTGGTTATCACTATATGGCGAAAATGATTAAACCAGCCGCATTGCGGGCGTTAATTTCTAGTCTAGTTAAAAAGTAAACATTACAATTATATTAATTATTTAGGCGTAACGTTTAGGCTTGCTATGATGATGGTATAAGGCAATAGCGTGGCGCTACACTTTTTTGAACGCTATTTTTCGGCTGGCAGTAACGCGAAACATTACAGTGTGCACCCAGTATCATTTGACTACACAGACAAGATGTAGACTCACTTTACATGCAGTCATTTTGGCTTAAAGCAGCCTATATCTGTTACATGCCGCGTGTCCATATCTGACGTTTTTGTCAACATGGTCAAATAGGGTGCGGATATTGTTTAGTGTCGCAGTTGCAAGTAAAAGATGAATTAGCTAGTGGAGAACGGGTGCATGTTTTGCGCGACAACGTCATTAAAAAGCCCCTTTATTGGCACGATTGGATTTTTCGCTAAGTGGGGCGTAACTCACTCAAGGTGGGATAATAAACGGTTATCAAACAGATCGTTAGCAAAAAATGGCAAGTTTGATATTACAGACTTAACCCTACGCCATTTTTATTGATCTATCCCATCTCTTATCCCATCTCTTATCCCACCGATTATCCCATCTCTTATCTCGAGTTGAGGTTAATTCAGTCTCTGATACAAGCGTGTCTCATTGACAAAAAGAATTTAGCTGAATGCGATTAACCGTGACTAATAAATTGAGCAGTTACTGGCGTAGCATCAATGCCTTTTACGACGGTGATCATCGCCGAAGTCAGCTTGCTTAATTGAGCTGCATTGATGGTGTAGGGCGGCATCAGATAAATATATTTATTAAACGGTCTTACCCAGACGCCCAGCTCAACAAAGGCTTGCTGTAATTGGGCTGTATTGACCGTATTGATCATTTCAATAATGCCAACAGCACCGAGCACACGGACGTCGTTCACTTGAGGTAAATCAATCGCACTTGCGAGTTCTTGCTTGAGTTGGGTTTCAATGGCGTTAACTTGTTGTTGCCAGTCACCTTGAAGCAGTAAATCTAAACTGGCTGTTGCCGCGGCGCACGCTAATGGATTACCCATAAATGTGGGGCCGTGCATAAACACACCCGCAGGTGAGTCACTTATACCATTGGCAACTTCGTCACTGCACAGGGTGGCAGCAAGGCTGATATAGCCGCCAGTTAAGGCTTTACCCACACACATGATATCCGCCTCAATATTGGCATGCTCATAAGCAAACAGTTTGCCTGTGCGTCCAAATCCGGTGGCAATTTCATCTAAGATCAGTAGTACATGGTATTGATCGCACAGTTGACGAAGTTTAGTTAGATAAGCCGGTGAGTAAAAACGCATTCCGCCAGCGCCTTGCATGATGGGCTCAATAATTACGGCGGCAATATCATGGTGATGTTGCGCAAATGCAGTATCTAAAGCGAGTGAATCCGTTTGATTAAGCGGTTCATTAAACTTAGACGTTGGCGCAGGGATAAATACTTGCTTAGCTACATTGTTTCCAAACATGGTGTGCATGCCACCGTCTGGATCGCACACACTCATCGCGGCAAAGGTATCACCGTGATAGCCGTTTTTTACGGTCATGATCCGTTGTTTTTGTGGCTGTTGTCTTCCTTGCCAATATTGCAGTGCCATTTTTAATGCGACTTCTACCGCAATTGAGCCTGAATCGGCTAAGAATACTTTGGTTAAATTTGCGCTGGTCATTTGCACTAAACGTTTTGATGCTTCAATGGCGGGTTGGTGGGTTATTCCGCCAAACATCACATGACTAAGCTGTGAAAGCTGTTGTTGCATTGCAGCGACAATGGTCGGATGACTATACCCGTGCACACATGACCACCACGAACTTGTGCCATCAATGAGCACTTTGCCATTGTCTAAAATCAGCTCACAACCTTGAGCTGAAACCACCCCATATACAGGTAAAGACTGGGTCATAGAGGTGTAAGGGTGCCAAATATGTTGTGCATCGAAAGCGTAATCGATAGTGCTGTTTACGTCGGAAAGTGCCATAGTTATAAGTGCTCGTTTTTTAACCGCTAGTAAAGCGTGAAGTGGCTACTGCGTTGACAGTTTACGGGCTCAGGGTATCCTAGCCAACATAAAATAAAAATAAAGGAATGCTCCATGTCGTTAGCTGAAGTTCGTCAGGATTGGAAAAAAGCACAAATTGAAGCATTGTTTGCGTTGCCTATGAATGATTTATTATTTAAAGCACACAGCATTCATCGAGAGATGTTTGACCCTAACGAAGTGCAGATCAGTCGTCTTTTATCGATTAAAACTGGTGCATGCCCTGAGGACTGTAAATATTGTCCACAAAGCGCGCGTTACGATACTGGCCTTGAAAAAGAACGTTTACTTGAAATTGAAAAAGTATTAACTGAGGCTAAAAGCGCTAAAGCTGCTGGTGCATCACGCTTTTGCATGGGCGCCGCTTGGCGTAACCCGCGAGACAAAGACATGCCATATTTAACTCAAATGGTACAAGATGTCCGTGCCTTAGGCATGGAAACTTGCATGACATTAGGCATGTTGTCGCCAGAACAAGCCAGCAAATTAGCCGATGCCGGTTTAGATTATTACAACCATAACCTGGATACTTCGCCAGAATATTATGGCGAAGTTATCACCACTCGCACTTATCAAAGCCGCTTAGATACGCTGACAAATGTGCGAGCATCAGGGATGAAAGTGTGTTCGGGCGGGATTGTTGGCATGGGCGAAGACGCCACTGACCGTGCTGGTTTACTACAACAACTGGCTAATTTAGAACAACATCCAGATTCAGTGCCTATTAACATGTTAGTTAAAGTGGCTGGAACGCCGTTTGAAAATATTGATGATCTTGACCCACTTGTGTTTGTCCGCACGATTGCAGTGGCCCGTATTCTTATGCCTAAGTCGCGGGTGCGCTTGTCTGCAGGTCGTGAAAGCATGAGTGATGAACTGCAATCAATGTGTTTCTTTGCCGGTGCTAATTCAATTTTCTACGGTTGCAAGTTGTTGACGACGTCTAATCCTGAAGAAAATGATGACATGAGTTTATTTCGTCGTTTAGGGTTACATCCCGAACAAGGCCCACAAGCCAACATCGAAACCGACAGTGCCTTATTAGCCAAAGCCAGTGCTAAACAAGATAAGTCGACCAAGCAGTTTTTTGATGCAGCGGCGTTGTGATCTAATATGACGTTAATAGGCCAACCTGCTATGGGACAACATCCATTAACCCAGCGGATAAGTGATACGCTGGCTGAGCAGCAGGCCGCGGGCCTTTTACGCCAACGACATGTGTCGGCAACCAAGCCACATGCGACAATTGATTTTAGCCATAATGATTATTTAGGCTTAGCCCATGAACCCGCTTTAGCCCAAGCACTTTATGCTGGAGCACAAGAGTTTGGTGTCGGCAGTCGGGCATCACCTCTTGTGAGTGGTTATGGCCAAGCCCATTTGGCACTCGAGCAGCGCCTATGTGAGATTACTGGCCATCAAGCTTGTATGCTATTTAGCTCAGGTTTTAGCGCCAACAGCGCGTTAATGAAAACCCTGTTTAGTGCCGACGATACGGTTATTGCCGACAAGTTGGTACATGCCTCAGTCATCGATGGCTTAAAAGACAGTGGCAGTAATATTCGGCGTTTTCTACATAATGATATTAGTAGTGCAGCGCGCATTATTGCACGTAACCCTCATAGCGCTGTTGTTACCGAAAGTGTGTTTAGTATGGATGGAGACATCGCCCCCATTGCTGAACTTTCATCCTTATGTCAACAACATAACTCTTGGTTGATTGTCGATGATGCCCATGGTTTTGGGGTATTACCTCGCTCATTTGTTAATGCCGATAAGGTCGATATTCAAGTGGTCACCTTTGGTAAAGCACTAGGCTGTCAAGGCGCGGCAATTTTAGCCTCACAAGATGTGATTGATTATTTGGTCGCGACTTCTCGTGAATATATTTATTCAACTGCGTTGTCTCCGGCTAATGCTCATCTGGCATTAACCGCCATAAATTGGCAACAAGATCACCCACAGTTATTGGCACAATTAACGGCTAACATCGCGCTCTTCAGAGATCTTGCACAGAAGCAACAATTAGCCATAACGTCTTCGACCACAGCAATTCAGCCGATTATGATCGGTGATAATCATCGCGTGATGACAATTGCTAAACAGTTAACACAACAAGGTTTTTTGGTTGGTGCGATCCGCTCACCAACAGTGCCCAAAGATCAGGCGCGTTTGCGGATCACCTTAAATGTACAGCATCAAGCCAGTGATATTCGTGCGCTCGTGAGCGCAGTGGCTCAGCTTATTGATCAACATGATGATAATACCTCGCGGCAAGCAGTATTAGCACCACCATCAGTGACTAAATAAATCGTATCTTTGAGAAACTCCATGACGTTAGATAATCCGGTTGCAAAAAAGTTTTCAATAGCCGCATCTCATTACAAGCAACATGATGTGTTGCAGCGCATGAGTGCTCAGCAATTGTTACAACAAGCGCATTTATTTGGCACCTTGCTTGATGTTGGAGCCGGCCCTGGTACATGTTTTAAAGCTTTTAATGAGGTAAAACAGGTTGTCGCCGTTGATATTGCTCATGGCATGCTTGCTCAACTTGTGCAACAACACCCCGATTATTTACCCCTTTGCAGTGACGCACAAGCATTGGGTTTACAAAGAGGATCCATTGACAGCATCTATTCTAATTTAGCCTTGCAGTGGTGCCAAACGTTACCCAATGCGTTTTCTGAGTTTCATCGAGTATTACGACCCGGCGGCGAATGTCATCTTAGTGTGGTTGTTGATGGCAGCTTGGCTGAGCTAAAGCACTTAGGTTTTAGAGTAAACCAATTTGATTCCATATCAGCGCTTAAGGCGGCATTTATCTCATCTCAAACCACCATGAATGACTGGTATAGCGTTAATATTCACGTTAATAGTATCAGCATTTATTTTGATGATTTACGCAGCTTACTTTATTCAATAAAAGGTGTTGGGGCGTCATTTGACCAACAAAGTACTGGCAAAGAACGTCTCGCACTTACCAAGCAACAATGGCAGCAACGGGTGGCGTTAGCAGAAACCTTACGCACCAATAAAGGATTACCATTAACTTATCAAATTGCGTATATTCACGCGAAACGAGGCTGAAGCTATGCTGTATTTTGTGACAGGCACCGACACCGACAGTGGTAAAACGGTAATTTCAGCGGCATTGTTATCTAAAGCCCAAGGCAATAAATGTGGTTTTAAACCTATAGCATCAGGATGTGAACACACTGAAAATGGCTTGCGTAACCCAGATGCGATGATGTTAATGGCACAATCGAATATGGATTTTGCCTATCAAGTGGTTAATCCTATTTGCTTTGAACCGGCTATTGCACCGCACATTGCTGCCAAACAAGCTAAACAAACATTAAGTGCACAAAGTGTGCTTGAGACTATGTATCACCCAGCGATGCAAAGCGCTGATTTTGTATTAATTGAAGGTGCGGGTGGCTGGCGTTTACCCTTGGGCAATGGCGAGTATTTGTCTGACACGATCAAGTTACTGCAAGCCAAGCTGCTACAAGCGAGATTGACTCCAAATTCAGAAGCCACATCTGCCGTCGAAATTATTTTAGTCGTAGGGATGAAATTAGGTTGTTTAAACCATGCGTTATTAACTCAAGAAGCAGTGCTAGCAGATGGGTTAACGATAGCAGGGTGGGTGGCAAATCAAGTGGATGCTGATATGGCTTTTATTGACGACAACCTCGACAGCTTACAACAAATGATGCGCGGTCCATTTTTGGGCTATGTGCCTTACTTAACCGATCCCACAGCCGAAAATGCGGCACATTATCTTAAATTACCATAGTAACCTCAATTCTGGATAATAAACGGTTATCAAACAGTCCTTTGTTCTGCTATCAAACTTGTACCGATCTACCATTGGCCTACTATTGACGGCTATTCACACGTGAAGATGCCTTGTTAGCAAAACAAATGGCCAGTTTGATATGAAATAGGTCGTTACACAGAATCTGTTACAGGATTAATATCTGGATTGTAACGTACATAATTCATCTATTAACCCGAGTTGAGGTTGTGTTAGTTTGCGATTGGCATCACGCGGTTACGACCTAAGCGTTTTGCTTCGTAAAGTAGCGTATCTGTAGCCCCAATCAATTGAGATACATTTTGTTTTGGTTTCCATTCAGCCACGCCAAAAGAGGCGGTTATTGAATCGATGACTTTGTCATTGCGTCGGTCTTTGACACTGAGCTTCTCGAGCGCTCTGCGAATGGCTTCGGCAAGTTGTCTGGCGACTCTAAACTGACTGCTTGGCACAATGATAGCAAACTCTTCACCACCAAAGCGGTACAATTTAATTCCGTCGCGGCACGCTTCTTGGGTCCGTTTCGCAACCGTTTTCAGGACTAAATCGCCGAGTTGATGACCAAAATTATCGTTGAATATTTTAAAGTGATCAATATCAATCAAAATCAAGCAGGTACCTGCAGGATCTGAACTAATTTGCGCTTCAATATCATCGTTAAATGCGCGGCGATTTAATACATTGGTTAAGGCATCAAATAGCATGTCTTTTTCTGATTCTGCTAAACGTGTTTTGAGCGTATCTATTTCAGACTGGGCTTTTTGTAGTTGTTCAGTAAAACTCACGGTACTAGAACGGATGCTGGAAGACTCTTTAACGATATTTCTGACAATGCCAATAACTTGTTCAAGCGAGAAGCCTTGGTTTTCAAGGTTGCTTAATTTTTTAAAATCTTTATCAATTTGGGTTTGAAAGGTTTCGGTGTCTGAATTAGTGTCTTTGAGTGACTGAGATAATTCACATACCATCGCATCAAGATTTTTACGCATTTCGCGTACATTGAGCTCAACCGGGTCCGCCACATGCTTACGATATAATAATTCACTGGTTACTGGTGAACAGGTTTGATTCTGTTTAACCGCAATATCTAACTCTTGGTTGAGTAACGGGTTCTGTTCGCCCACGTAAGCATACCAAAGCGCGTAGTTTGTTGGCGTGGTGGGTATTCTATATTTTAACATTAACGGAACTGCTTTTTTCAAATTGGCTGCAGCGGTTTGCAGTAGAGTGTTCGACATTAAGTGCCTCATGAACTGGGCTAAGAAAAGACTTTGAAAAAATCTACAATTGAGTTGAATATAACAAGAATAACGGGGTTTGTACTATGGCATTATCACGAGACATGTCACAAAAAAAGCATCCTAAGATGCTTTTGGGGGGACTAGAGTGATATTAAAACACGTAAGAGACCGCAAACATTGGGCCGGTAAAGCTGTAATTAATATTGTAATCAAAAGTACGTTGTTCAATATTACCGACATTACGTGTCTTTTTGATAGTGACATCGACATCATAATAGTTGTAAGCCAGTTTTAATGACCAGTTATCACAAAATTTAGCTTCAACACCTAAACGGACATCGACTAATGATCCATCGACATCATCATATTTGAGGGCAAAATACTGTGCGTGTGCATCAAATGTCCAGCCAGGATAAAACTCGTAAGAGCCGTAAACACCAATGTCTGGTAATGGCGCCGTGAGCGTTTCGTCTACAACTTCTGGCGTGGCTACCGTATTGGTGCATAAACTGCTTAAGCTTGAATCTGGGACGCAAATACCGATAGTGCCTTTAAAGGCTGTTTCGATAAACATGGCATGTAAACCAACTGACACCCCAACTGCGTAATGAGTACCTTGCCAGATGTCATAACCATAACCAATGCGTAGAATATCAATATTGAGTTCGGTACTCAGTTTCGAGCCAGTTTCAATGAGGTAATCTTTGCCGTCAATATCTTCAAGGATAAAATCTTGCGATACTGTTTCTGTGTCAGCTTTGCGATCCAACGATTTCCAATCAATATAAATGCTATGACGTTGGTTGAAAGAGAAAGTAAATTCAAAGTAGGGTAAATATTGTTCTTCAGCTAGTAGAAGTTCATCTTCAAAATCAATTGGGAATGTCCCGCCTGTTTTAGGGCTTGTTGCGATGAAGTTTGAATCAGAATTAGCATAGAAGATACCGATATCGAGGGTATAATTGTCAGTTGAGCTATCAGTTGATAGATCCGTCTCTGCCAAAGCGGCACGAGTCCCGAATATCAATAACACTATACAAAAAAAAGATCTTATCATTGAAACTCCGCATTTATTTTTCTATGTCACAGGATATACGTCTCATAAAATGCTGCTGTCGAATTTATGACTTAATCTACTCTGCACCGATAACTAAAATCAGGGCATCAAATACAGAGTTATAAACATTAAGTTAAATAAATGGGACAAATTCTTCAGTGGGTATACTAGCACTTTGTTACTAAATGTGAAGTATTTGTATAGGATTATTGCGCTAAATCATGTTTTCGTTCGTAGTTTGATCTTAAAGACATAAAGTAATCGTTTCTGCGGCAGAGTGTGATGTAGTGGGGGCGCCAGAGCATTGACGTTAACTGCAGTGAGTGACAATTATGTGACAAAGCAAAAAAAATAGAGCAATATATTGACTCTACTTTTTAGCTGTTGTTGCGTAAATGTTAAGGCTGTGAAAGACTGCTTTAACCGTTAATATAGGATTTATTCTGGCTCATCGGTGTCAGAAACATCCTCTTCAACATCGTCAAATTCAACTTCAATTTCAACTTTAGCGCTTGCTGGCGTGTTAATAGTCCCTAAAACCGCATAAAACGGTTTCCCTTTTGCTAGACGACAATACTTAGACCACAATAACTCCATTGGTGTTGTTGCGGGTAATGTACCTTGTATAACGCTAATAAATTGGTCTTCGTCGACATTACGAGGTAATTGTGATCCATCGGCTAAATTTTTCATTGCTTGACCATGTTGTTCAAGCAAGTCAGCCTCCTTGCTGGTAAAATCACCACAACGCTTAAATCCTTTTGGGAAATTTGCATCATCATAGAAACGTTTAGTCGATAGGAAACTGTTGCTGTGACCATTGGTGTTAGCATCAATACCCTGTTTCGCATTGATAAATGATTGCTCAGACATGGCTAATACCTTCTAGATTATGAGATATAAAGATTTGCAACTGGAGTATTGGCTAGTATTATCATTTTTTAAATCAAAATATTTTGTCCCTAATGGTAAACAAATTTTATGGATACAGATTTATTAAAAACCTTCTTAGAAGTGTCTCGCACTCGGCATTTTGGTAAAGCGGCTGAAAATCTTTACCTAACCCGAAGCGCTGTCAGTTTTAGGATAAAACAGCTAGAAAATATTTTGGGTATAGCGCTATTTGAACGTTTGCGTAACAATATTCAGCCAACCCCCGCAGGCGAAAGAATGCTTGGCCATGCTGAAGCGGTGCTTAATGCTTGGGAAAGAGCAAAACAAGATATTATTTTAAATCAGCAGCACAGTGCCCAGTTGGCTTTGTCTGCTGGGGATAATATTTGGGATGCATTTTTACAAGGTTTGTTACAACCATTACATTTACGCTTGGAAGGCGTGGCCTTAAGAACTGATGTCTTGCCGGCATTGGTAATGACTCGCCAACTTATTGAGCGCACCTTAGACATTGCGATTACTTTCGATCCGCCAAAGCTTGATGGGGTAACATTAGTTAAGCTTGCTCAAATCAAATTGTACTTAGTGTCCAAACAACAGGGGATCACGCTTGATCAAACACCTTCTTTACCTTATATAAAAGTAGACTGGGGTACCGCGTTTAATATTACTCATGCTCAAGATTTTACCATGTTGCCTTTACCGGTATTGCATACAAGTTCTGCCCGTATGGCATTGGATTTTATACTCAATAATGGTGGGTGCGCTTTTTTACCTGAAGCTCTCATTCGACCTTTTTTAGACAATGGCGCCTTATATAACGTGGATGATGCACCATGTATCTATCGACATGTGTATGCGGCTTATTGGGCCAAAAATGAAAGAATTTCTTATATTGAACAAGCCATTTCAATTTTGAAAACTGATAAATGCGCTGATTAATCTTTGCATGGCTGTTATTAAAACAGTAATGGCCAAATAATGATGCTCCAGGTGAGCGCGCACAATACTAAACTGATAAATACTGCTGCAGAAGCAATGTCTTTTGCCTGACCACTGAGAGGGTGGATCTCATCACCAATACGATCAACAACGGCTTCAATAGCTGAGTTCAACAATTCGACAATCAATACAATTAACACGGTCATGATAAGCAAAATACGCTCAGGTGTGCTGATGTTGATCAACAGTACAATGGGTAACATTATGCAAGCAAGCACGGTTTCTTGCCTAAATGCCGCTTCATTTTTCCACGCGGACATCAGACCTTTCATTGAAAATCCCGTAGCCCGAAAAACGCGTTTTAGACCGTGATTATTCTCTGGTTTCATTTTGTTAATTATCTTTTGGGTTTTATTTGCGTAGATTGTAACATTCCGTTCATATGCTTCCAGTAGTAATTTAATCTCAGTTTGGAATAATAAAAGGTTATCAAACAGCTCTTTGTCTTGGTATCTGCGTTGAATTGACTTGCAATAGGTACACTATTATCGCGTCAATCCGTTTTGTTAGTAAAGCAAATGACAAGTTTGATATGAATTAGGTTAAAGAGTTTGCGCTTAGCTTACCAACCCCACGTCTTAGCCTGAGTTGAGGTTAATTTAACCTTAATGATGTGTCGCAGGGAAAAGAAAACACCTATTTTAGTGAGTTCATGATGGCCTCATCACGGGTTAATGGGTATCAGAGTAGGCTGTAGCATTGATTGGATAATTCTGCTGTTTGTACTAGGCTTTAATATATTCAATTTAACGTCGATAGGATCTCGATAAGTACGAATTTGTGATTTTTATCACAGGTAAGATTATGTATTAAAGGTTTTTATTGGTATGACTTGGAAAGCGCCTTGTGGCCAATAGGTACAACTTATCGAGGAACAACATAATTTTTCAACGAAAGCGAAATAAACATTATATGGATTTAATTAAAAGCAAGGATTGCATATGCGTAGGATACCCACTCTTTTATTTTCGCTGATTGTTGCACTGTATTGTTTACCTACAAACAGTGAAGTTTTATCCACACCGCCCATTCAGTTAGCAACTCAATATCAACAAGACACAGTGGTGGCTGAGTATTTAGTGAGTGAAAAACTAGATGGCGTTCGAGGCTATTGGGATGGTAGTAACATGCTGACTCGTAGCGGCAGAAAAGTGGCTTTACCTGCGTCGTTTACTCTTGGCTTTCCTCATGTGGCCATTGACGGTGAACTATGGTTAGGTCGAAATCGTTTCGAGCAGATTTCTGCATTGGTTCGACGTCAACAAGTACCCGATCAAGAATGGCAGGAGGTAAGGTTTATGATGTTTGACTTACCACAGCATCCTGGGCCCTTTAGTGAACGTTATTCTGCGATGAAAATGATGGTAGAACAAACCGCTTCCACTCATCTACAGGTTATTAAGCAGGAAACTGTGGCTTCAACCGAAGCACTGTTTACGATACTAGATGGCGTTGTTAATGCTGGTGGGGAAGGGTTAATGTTACATTATCAGCAAGCTCATTATGCAGTGGGGCGTAGTGAGTATATTATTAAACTAAAGCCCAAGTATGATGCTGAAGCTGTGGTGATTGGCCATACTCAAGGAAAAGGTAAGTATCGAGGTAAGCTGGGCGCTCTGGTGGTAAAAACGCCCGCAGGATTGGTGTTTAATGTTGGCAGTGGTCTAAGCGATAAACAACGAGAAAATCCACCCTTGGTGGGGTCGATAATTACTTATCAGTATCTAGGGTTTACTCAAAAAGGGACGCCAAGATTTGCCTCCTTTTTACGAGAAAGGCCGTCACAATAACATGTCATATTCATTCAACCACTGTGACATGTTGAGCCGTGAGTTAATGTAAAGCTCAAATGAACAAGGCTAAGTGATGAAAAATGCGCTTAAGGTATAGGCCCCAGAGTCAGTGATGAATTGAAACTGGAGATAATGGCGGTTATATATGATGGATGATAAAGATCTTTTAAATGTAAACTCCGTCCTCTTTGTATGTATGGGCAATATTTGCCGTTCGCCGACGGCAGAGGCGGTATTTAGGCAGCAAATAAAACACTACCCACTTCAGCTGGAAATCGATTCTGCTGGTACTATTGCCTATCATCAAGGTCATTCTCCTGACCGGCGCAGTATTATTGCTGGTAATAAGCGCGGACTTGATTTTTCGGGAATGAAAGCACGACAGGTGCTAGATGACGACTTTGATCGATTTGATTTAATTCTAGCGGCAGATTTTGCTAATCTAGCTGATTTGACCGAACGATGTCCTGCCCATTTGCGTTATAAATTACAGTTGATGTTAAGCTATGGTGATTCGTTAGTCGAAGAAGTACCTGATCCATATTATGGTGGTGAAAGAGGGTTTGAGATGGTTATCGATTTGCTTGAAGCCAGTTTAATGGCATTGGCGATAAAGCTAGCTTCACGTTGAAGTATTATTGCGTCAGCAACGTTCTCTTCAATGACGAGGTCGACATTCAGTTGACGACCTAACCCATTTATTGTGCTTAATCGTTATAACGTTTACCAGAGCGTTTAAGTTTCTCTTGTTCTATCTTCTGCTGTTTAATGAGTTCTTTCTCCGCTAATTTACGTGCAACTTCCTCTTTTTCTACTTCAGCCATCGCTGGGGTTTCAAGGCTTAATAGGCCGATTTTCCCTGAGCGGTATTCGTGGAGTAATAGTTCAGATACTTTATGGTAATCAACTCGTGCGCCAGGGCGAAGTGCTCCGCGAGAACGACTGATAGCTTCAAGTAATTCAATATCGCTGGCTGGTAGCGATTTAAGTTTATAACGTTCGCAAATTTCGTCTGGATAGGCTTTAAGGAAATAGCCTGCAGCAAACATGGCCACATCTTCGTATTCCATTGCGGTATCTTTAATTGCACCAGTGACAGCAAGGCGATAGCTACTGGCTTCATTGTCCACTTTTGGCCATAAAATGCCCGGAGTATCCGACAGTACGATTCCGTTACGCAAGTTAATACGTTGCTGACGTCTTGTGACTGCAGGTTCATTACCTGTTTTGGCTATAGTGCGACCCGCTAAGGTATTAATAATTGTAGATTTACCGACGTTAGGTATGCCCATGATCATGGTGCGGATGTCTTTTTCCATGATGTCACGGTGTGGCACCAGCTTACGGCAAAGATCTGGAATGCTTCTTACCATAGCGGGTTGTAACGTTGTGATTGCTGATGCCTGAACGCCTTGTTCACGTTCTAAGTATTCAATCCACTGAGCCGTGACCTCAGGATCCGCTAAATCAGACTTATTGAGTAATTTAATACAGGGTCTATCACCACGTAGTTGTGACACCATTGGGTTTTCACTGCTGTAGGGAATACGTGCATCGAGCACTTCAATAACGAGATCCACTTGAGGCATTGCCTCCTCGATCTCTTTACGTGCTTTGTGCATGTGTCCTGGATACCACTGAATTGCCATGATGTTGCCTTATAAATCGGAAAATAAATACAATATATACAAAAGTGATATTCTACCTCGTTAGCCGATTAAATACATAAAAAAAGCGCCGGAAGGCGCTTAGTATCGTCGTAAAATGAAGTCTTAATGCTTAAATAAGGCCTAATTCCCGTAATCTTTCCTTTAAATAGCTGTCAGCAGTATAACGGTCTGATAACACCACTTCTGGATTGGGGTGCAAAAACAGCGGTAATGAGATCCGCGATTTAGTTTTGTCAGTCCCTTCAGGGTTTATCACTCTATGGGATGTTGATGGAAAATAGCCGCCAGATGCTTCTTGGAGCATGTCACCGATATTAATGATAATACTACCAAAATCACTGGGTACATCTATCCATTCACCTTCTTTGGTGAGAACTTGTAAGCCTGGTTCATTGGCAGCTGGCAACAGAGTGATCAAATTTATGTCTTCATGTGCAGCCGCTCTAATTGCGCCCATTTCCTCATCTCCTTTCATCGGAGGATAATGCAGAATACGCAACAATGTTTGTTGGCTCTTTGCGATCATGTCGGGCAATGGAATGCTATATTTAGCAGCTACTTCAGCTGGGGTATATTGTTCAATCCAACTCAGTAGTTCAGTTGCTAATGTATTTGCGTGTTCGTAGTAGGCAAGAATATTTGCTTTTAACGACTCAGGAATACGTCCCCTAGGATAGACATGATAATATTCTTTGATATCTTTTACGTTATTGCCTTTGGCGGTTTCAGAAATCGATGCGGGAAAGAATCCATCGTGTGTTTCAGGTGTAAACAAAAAGTCATGTTTTTGTTCAGACTGAAAAAAGTTGTACCATTCTTGATAAATATCTTCGACAAGTTGCTTTTGAATAGGGTGGTTAGATAATACACCAAAGCCTGTTTGTTGAAGCGATTCAACAAAACGCTCAGCACTATCAGGTGCTAGGTAATCAATTGTATTTAGTTTCATTTTGTATTTCTTATTAGTGTGTTGACCCACCGCTAATGGTAACCTTAGTCACACTTTGTCGCAATTATTTGCGTGTCATCATATTATTTGATTGAACTGATGCCGCGGATTTCACGTATTCTTTATTTAAGCGACAAGTAAACTCAATGAGAGCAGACAATGAATAAACTAACCGAATTTGAACAGTACGTTATCGAGCAAAAGGGCACTGAACGTCCCTTTAGTGGCGAATTTGTCGAACATGATGCTCAAGGTGTGTATTTGTGTAAAAAATGCGATGCACCACTTTATAATAGTGAATATAAATTTAATGCACATTGCGGCTGGCCCGCATTTGATGATGAGATTGAGGGGGCCGTAAAGCATACACTCGATGCTGATGGTCATCGAACCGAAATTACCTGTGCCCAATGTGGTGGCCATTTAGGCCATGTATTTGAAGGTGAACACCTAACGGATAACAATATTCGTCATTGTGTGAATTCTGTGTCGATGATTTTTAAATCCACTGATGAGTTAACTCAATCAAGTTTGGCGACGCCTTCTTACGAAAAAGCGACTTTTGGTGCGGGTTGCTTTTGGTGTGTTGAAGCCATTTTTGCTCAGCTTAATGGCGTGCAAAGTGCGACTTCAGGTTATTGTGGCGGTGATGCTAAAGATGCCAATTATGATGCGGTGTGTTCTGGTCAAACAGCGCATGCAGAAGTCATTCATATTGAGTTCGATTCGGCCGTTATTCAATACGAAACACTGCTTAGCGTGTTATTTGAAAGCCATGACCCCACCACACTTAACCAACAGGGTAATGATAAAGGCCCACAGTATCGGTCGGTAATTTTTACTCATAACAGTGCTCAAATAGATGCCGCCAACCGATTTATTAATCGGTTAACGGAACAACAAGTTTGGTCTAGGCCGATAGTGACCGAAATCAGTGCGTTCGACACGTTTTACCCCGCTGAAAGCTATCACGATGACTACTTTGCTAAACATGGGCAACAGCCTTACTGTCAGTTAGTCGTTAAGCCTAAATTTGATAAAGTCATGAGTAAATTTGCTGATAAGCGTAAAGTATAAACCAATGGGTTTGTTGTGCTTAAAGAACGGGATAAACAGATAAAAAAAAGGGGGCATTGATTATTCAATGGCCCCTTTTTTGTATTACAGTTATGTCCGGAAAATGTGTTTACCCTTTCAGGTCGGGACATTTTTTTCAATAAAAAAGCCATGCTTAGCATGGCTTAATCAACAATAGGGCTTAGTTAGCCCTATTTAGCGTTACTCTCCAGGGCGAGTCATATCAGCTGATGCACTGTTATTCATTGCTACTTTCGGAGCATTGGTTTCAGTTGCTTGTGCTTGATAAGTACGTCCTTGAGGTACGGCTTTCTGTTCACGGACATCTACGGTAGGTTTAGTCGTGTCAGATGACACCATAGAACCAAAGCGACTTGTTTTCACAGGTGCTTTTGCTGTTGTGGCGACATCAGCAGAAACTATTGCTGGCGCAACTTCTTTTGCCTCTGCCGGCTTAGCTTGACGGACAATAGCCGCAGGCTTAGCCGTTGGCGCTGATGCATTGGCTGCAACCGCTTTATCTTGTTTGCTGCTCACTGCAGTTGTTTTCTCTGTTTCTGCAGTATCGGCGGCTGGCGCTTGTTCAGCTGGAACAGCAACAGGCGTTTTAGTAACTTCAACGGCCGCTTTATCTTCGGCTACTTCAGGAGCTTTTACTACCGGAGGTGTTTGAGGTGCTTCCTCTTTAGCCTCCGGCTTGTCAGCAACAACAATCGTTGGCTCGACATCAGCCTTGGTCACTTCAGCCTTGTTAGCGTCAGTCTTCACCATTTCCACAGCCGTACTAACTGTTTCAACAACAGCCTCAGTAACAGGGGCATTATCCTGGGTTTGATTTCTGCTTAGCTCAGCGTCTAATTGCTTCTCTAGTTCATCATTAGGAGTGAAAACGGCTTGCTGCGTTGAACCGGATTCATCATCACGACGACGACGTTGACCAGCAGCACGAAGATGACGAGGACTGCGACGGCTTCGACGTTGACCTTCACGCCCTTCAGCTTTGGTGTCATCGGTTTCATTTTCTGATGAGGTATCTTCAGTGTCAGTGCTTGACTCATCCGTTTCATTGGCAACATCAGCGTTAGCAACGACAGTTTCACTGTTAGTGTTAACGTCGGCTTCAATTGCTTCCGCTTTACCTTCAACGACATCAGTCGTGTCGGTGTTAACTGGCTCAGTAGTCGTAACGTTTGTTACTTCAGTCGCTTGAGTGATAACGCTCTCTGTTGGTGTTTCAGTCGTTTGTTCAGTTTTCTCTTTACGAGGTTGACGACGACTACGCGGCGGTCTCGTTTCTGATGTTTTATCCTCAGATACTTTTGACTCTACGGCTTTAGCTTCAGATGTTATTACATCGACTGATTGGTCACTTGATTCATTAACATCAGTTGCTGATAATGCTTCATTCTGTTCGCTTTCAATACGCACTTTACGACGTAAGTTACGACGCTGGCGACGTTCACGAGCAGCTTCTTGCTTTGGAGACTTTTCTGTAGTGACTTTACTGTCTGTTGCTTTAGTTTCTGTTGCTTTTGATTCTGTTACTTTGGTTTCATTGACTTGTAATGGCTTGTCAACTTTTTCATTTCTCGGCTTGTTTTTTGCGTTGTCGTCTTGACCTGTGTTTCTGCTATTACGTTCATTACGCTTATTTTGAGGACGAGCCTCTGTGCCTTCTTTTGATTTGTCGCTGTCATTGCGCTGACGGCGGCTATCATTACGACTGTCATTACGCTTGTCATTACGGCTAGTACTGTCGTTACGTGTGTCATTACGACGAGTGTTACGACGGTTACTCGTCGGCGCATTTTCTTTGGTTTGCGGTACCGCTTTGGTGTCTTTGACCTCAGCTTCATTAGCAGAAAACAAGGCACTAACCGCTGAGGCCATCCGAGCGAATAATCCTGGCTGACTAGGTGCTGCTGCCACAGGGGCGGTATTTACAGGTGTTACTTTTACAGCCGGTTTTGCGGTATCTTCTGCTGCTTTTTGAGGGGCGGTGAAGCCTTTTAATGCAGGCTCTGGAGACGCTGCGCGCTCAAGTTTACGAGGCTCATACAGATTTGCGGCAGGTTGCTCAACACGCTTGTAGCTTGACTCAATGACTTCATCATCACTTTTGCGACGAACCATTCGGTAATCCGGAGTCTGCATGTGTGCATCAGGGATGATGTACACTTCAACTTGGTGGCGTTCTTCAGTAATACGGATCGTTTTACGTTTTTCATTTAATAAGAATGCCGCCACATCAACAGGCACAATGGCTTCAATTTGTGTGGTGTTTTCTTTAATGGCTTCTTCTTCCATTAAACGCAAAATAGACAGTGCTAAAGATTCGGTACTGCGAATAGTGCCTTGGCCATGACAACGTGGGCATATATGTGCTGCGGACTCTTCAAGTGAAGGGCGCAAACGTTGGCGTGACATTTCCATCAAACCAAATCGTGAAATACGGCCTAACTGCACGCGAGCTCGGTCATGGTGTACGGCATCACGTAAACGGTTTTCAACTTCACGCTGATGGCGTACTGGTGTCATATCGATAAAGTCGATAACCACCAAACCACCTAAGTCACGAAGACGTAATTGACGTGCAATTTCATCTGCTGCTTCTAGGTTGGTGTTTAAAGCTGTTTCTTCGATATCGCCGCCTTTTGTTGCGCGGGCAGAGTTAATATCGATAGAGGTTAATGCTTCAGTTGGGTCGATAACAATTGAGCCACCAGAAGGCAAGCGCACCTCACGTTGGAAAGCTGATTCAATTTGAGATTCGATTTGGAAGTGAGTAAATAGTGGCACTTCAGAATCGTATTGTTTCACGCGTTCAACAAAATCTGGGCGAACCAAACCAATATGCAGTTTAGCTTCTTCGAAAATGCGCGGGTGGTCGATAAGAATTTCGCCTACATCGCGACGTAAATAATCGCGAATGGCACGAACAATCACATTACTTTCTTGGTGAATTAAGAATGGAGCCGTTTTACTTTGAGCGGCTTCTTGAATCGCATCCCAGTGATGTTGAAGTACTTTTAAGTCCCACTTTAACTCTGTGGACTCTTTGCCTACTCCAGCAGTACGGACGATTAACCCCATACCGTTAGGCACTTCAAGTTCCGACATCGCCTCTTTAAGCTCGGTACGCTCATCACCTTCAATACGTCGTGAAATACCGCCAGCACGAGGGTTGTTTGGCATTAACACCAAATAAGAACCCGCAAGACTGATAAACGTCGTCAGTGCAGCACCTTTATTGCCACGTTCTTCTTTGTCGATTTGAACGATGACTTCTTGGCCTTCATGCACCACTTCTTTGATGTTAGGACGGCCTTGGAATGAATAACCTTTAGGGAAATATTCGCGACCAATTTCTTTCAGGGGTAAAAAGCCGTGCCGATCTGCGCCGTAGTCAACAAAGGCTGCTTCAAGAGAGGGTTCTACGCGGGTGATTTTACCTTTATAGATATTTGATTTTTTCTGTTCGTGACCAGGACTTTCAATGTCTAAATCATACAGTTCTTGCCCATCAACTAGGGCTACGCGCAACTCTTCTGATTGAGTTGCATTAATTAACATACGTTTCATGATGACGTGATTCTTCTAAATGAGGTCATCAAACAACACGATTTTTCTGCATTACGGGCCTGAATTAATCGGTATAACCTCACGGTTAGATCCAGGCAATTTAGGTGCTCATTACTGTAAAACGCAGTCTCTGCGTGTCGCATCCTATTTATGGCTTATTTTCTAATGTTTACAAAAACAAGGAATTGGTTGAGTTACAACCAACCCCATAAATTATGGTATTTTAATCCGTTAATGCCCAAGTCGAATCGGTTTGTTTGATAACAAGCTAAAATGTTGTTCGAATTTGGGGCGATTTACCACAGTTAAATTAAAATATTTATTGATTACTTACGGTTTAATTGTACAAACGGGTTTTGCCGTTTTTTTAGTAAATACAATTTGCAAATCAATGAGTTGCTACCGGTTAAGTTCATTTTTTTAACTGTTAGTGTTTCGCATTTGGTGAAAGTTGTGAACACTTTATCCACTGTTTACTCTCAACCTGTGGGCAAATATAGCAACAATCGTTATTTTCAGCAATCAAAAGCCAATATTCTTTCGTGTATTTATTTCAAGTCCGATGTGGCAATAGCCAAGCATTTACCAGATAAGGTACACTATTAGGGTTCCCACTATATGGCGCATCATGAATACTGAAACCACCCCCCAAGTTGAATACGTGACTATCGACGAAGATAATTTTGAACAACGAATCGATAATTTTTTGCTAACTAAATTAAAAGGTGTTCCCAAAAGCATGATTTATAGGATCGTGCGTAAAGGGGAAGTGCGGGTGAATAAAAAACGCATCAAGCCAGAATACAAATTGCAAATCGATGACATCGTTCGCATACCGCCGGTTCGAGTTGCAGAAAAAGATAATCGCAAAGCACCTTCGCCTAATTTATCTCGAGTGTCACAGCTCGAAGATCGCATTATCCACGAAGATAATCATTTAATTGTATTAAATAAGCCTGCCGGCATTGCGGTACATGGTGGTAGTGGTGTTGATTATGGTGTGATTGAGGGCTTACGCTCACTTCGTCCACAACAAAAGTATTTAGAGTTGGTGCATCGTTTAGATAAAGATACTTCTGGCGTCTTGCTTGTTGCTAAAAAACGCAGTGCATTAAAACATTTGCATGAACAGTTACGCAGTAAAACCATGCAGAAAGATTATTTAGCCTTGGTGCGTGGCCAATGGCAAGCAAGTGATAAATCGGTCAAAGCGCCGTTGTTAAAAATCACCTTAAAGTCTGGCGAGCGTATTGTTCGAGTTAATAAAGAAGGTAAAGAGTCGGAAACGCGTTTCAAAATCATGCAGCGATACCAAGGGTGTACCTTGGTCAAAGCCAGTCCTGTGACAGGGCGTACTCATCAGATTAGGGTACATTGTCAATATGCGGGTCATTCTATTGCCTGTGATGATAAATACAGCGAGCAACAATTTGACGACAGCATGCGCGCATTAGGCTTAGATCGTCTGTTTTTACATGCGGCTGAGCTTAAGTTTACTCATCCTGAGAATAATGAAGTCACGCAAGTTAAGGCGCCTTTAGACCCAGTGTTACTTAGCACACTTGAAAAATTAAAAAGAATATAACATCCACAGTGGTGTGAAAATGAAGTAAGGAATGGTATTGAATATTCAACATAAAGCTTATGAACTGGTCATTTTTGATTGGGATGGCACGCTAATGGACACGATTGGTAAAATAGTGTCTTGCATGCAAAATGTAGCACAAGAACTCATTTTGCCTATCCCGTCTGAACAGCAAATAAGAGATGTCATAGGCTTATCTTTACCTAAAATTATGCCGATTTTATTTGCCGATCATCAAAACCATGAGCAAATTATTGATTGTTATCGTCGTCATCATGTTGCCAATGTGCACCCTACGCCTTTATTTGAGGGCGTTGAATCACTTATTCGCAGTTTACATGCAGGCGGTTATCAATTAGCGGTTGCGACGGGTAAAGGGCGAGAGGGTCTTGATAACGTATTGGCACGGACAGGCTTAGGCCAGTACTTTCATGCGACGCGCTGTGCCGATGACGCTGAAAGCAAACCGCATCCTGAGATGTTGTTTTCGTTATTGACTCATTTTGATGTTGCCGCAGATAGAGCCATTATGATTGGCGATTCAATCCATGACTTAACCATGGCCAAAAATGCTGGTATGGCGAGTATTGGTGTGAGTTATGGCGCCCATAATCAATCCAAATTGCAAGCGCTAAATCCGCGCGCGATTGTCGATAAGCCACTTGCGATACGTGATTATCTTTAACTATCTTGTGTTTATGATGATTGATAATTGAAATGCAGCAGCGTCGCACATAAGTGTTGCCGACGCTGTATTTCATTAACTTAATTAATTTTTAATTACCTCTGCGTTTATGCCCTGTCATTTTGTTAATCACTTACCTAATCATCCATCCTTATGCACAGAAATGTTAAATAATGTCGGTCAATATTTTAGACCAAAATTATTTGATTGATCATTGAGGGGCTTGGCTGAGTACATCAACACCATGCTGTGCCAGTAAATCGATAAGCCTAATTAATGGCAGACCAATTAAAGTATTAGGATCATCACCTTCTAAGCGGCTAAAGAGTGCGATTCCCAACCCCTCTACTTTAAAACTACCTGCACAATATAATGGTTGTTCTTTGTCGATGTAGTAGCGAATTTGCGCTTCTGTTAACGATTTAAAGTGCACTGTAAAAGGTTCAACACACGACAACATGCGTTGATTATCACAATTAAATACAGCTAGACCGGTATAAAAAGTGATTGCTTGACCAGAAGCCGCGCTTAATTGAGCTATCGCATTTTCGATGTTATTTGGCTTACCGATAATCTGACCATTAATCATCGCAACTTGATCTGAGCCAATAATTAATTGTGGCACGGATGTTTGATCAATTAAGTTCGCTCCGGCTAATGCTTTTTGCTCAGCTAACCGTTTGACTAATGCTAATGCTGTTTCATCTTTTGCAGCAGTTTCATCAACATCAGGGTTAACGCAGTTAAAAGGCAGCATTAATGTTTGTAATAATTGCTGACGAAAAGGTGAGGTTGATGCAAGTACTAGGTTGAATTTCATTGGCTTTTCTTCATTATTTTTAGGCTAATAACAGAATATTAGTCAGTTTACTGTATTCATCTAGGCAAATGGATCATTTTTATCGAGTAATGCTTGTGTGATGGAGTTGGGTTCGGTAAAATTTGCCAACTTTCAAACCTAATGCCGGATTAAAGAGTACCTAAAGTTCATTGTTAGGTGAGATTACCGTATTTTTACGGAAATTTTCTTTGACTCCAGCGTTTTCAAACTATAATATGCGCGCCTTATGCAAACAGTAAAGATACCGGTTTCAATTGATCCTATACGCGCAGCCTCTAGCGGCCTTCGTTATGAAGGTACCATTTTAGGTAAGCAACTAAAGCGATTAAGCGAGTTATGTACCGGCGACTGTTCCGACGTAGTTGTGTCGTTGGAATGTGGCGTCGATATACAGGGGATAGTCTACCTTCGCGGGAAGGCTGTGACGGAGCTCACTCTGCTATGTCAACGTTGTATGACACAAGTTACTACTGAGGTTACGGTCGACTTTTGTTTTAGTCCTTGTAAGACTGAGGCAGAAATCGATGAGCTCCCGGATGCGTATGACCCAATTGAGTGTAATGAGATTGGTGAATTACGTCTGCATCAATTGATTGAAGATGAATTGATAGTCGCTATGCCTATCATCCCGATGCACGATGATAATAATTGTAAGTCTGGATCGAAAGATGTAGTTGTAGGCGAGATCGAACCCGCTCATGAGGAGCGTGCAAATCCATTTGCAGTGTTAGAAAAACTGAAGAGCAAGTAATCGTAGGAGACAGGTCCAATGGCTGTACAAAAGAATAAAAAATCACGTTCAAAGCGTGGTATGCGTCGTTCACATGATTCATTGAGCACAGCTCAATTATCAGTAGACGCAACCAGCGGTGAATTACATCTACGTCACAACGTGACTGCTGATGGTTTTTACCGCGGTGTAAAGGTTATCAACAAGTAATTTGTTGCTAATCTAATGATAAATCTGACGCTTGCGTTAGATGCGATGGGGGGCGATCACGGCCCCCACGTGACAGTGCCTGCAGCCTTGCAGGCATTGAAATTTCACACATCTTTAAATATTATTTTGGTTGGTAATCAAACCGAAATAGAAAAATATCTACCTCAAGCTCACTCAACAGATCTATCCCGTATTGAAATAATCCATACCACTGAAGTCGTGACAATGTGCGATAAGCCCATTCATGCTTTGCGTTCACGTAAAAACAGTTCTATGAGAATTGCCCTTGAGCTCGTGCGCGACGGCAAAGCCGCTGCTTGCGTTAGTGCCGGTAACACGGGCGCATTAATGGCGATGGCTAAGGTGTTATTAAAAACCTTACCGGGTATTGATCGACCTGCACTTGTGTCTTGCTTACCCGCAATGACCGGAAAACCGGTTTATTTATTGGATTTAGGGGCTAATGTATCTTGTGACTCAGATACCTTATTCCAGTTTGCTATTATGGGGTCTGTATTATGTGAAGCTGTCCATAAGAAATCCCGTCCCAAAGTCGCTTTGCTTAATGTCGGCATTGAAGCGATTAAGGGTAACGACCAAGTTCAACAGGCCGGTCAAATTCTACAACATACCGAGCAAATTAATTATATTGGCTTTGTAGAAGGCGATGAAATTTACACAGGTAATGTGGATGTGATTGTTTGCGACGGATTTGTCGGCAATATTACCTTAAAGACTTCAGAAGGCATTGCAAAACTGTTAGTACACCAATTAAAACGCGGCTTAAATGACGGTTTTTTTGTTCGTTTACTCTCCAAACTCATCGCTCCTCGTATACAAGCTGTTCTCAGTAAGATGAACCCCGACCACTATAACGGTGCAAGTCTGATAGGATTGCGCGGAATAGTAGTAAAGAGTCATGGTAACGCGGATGAAGCTGCATTTTTACAAGCATTAAATTTAGCAGCAACAGAAGCAAAACGTCGTCTTCCTGAAATGATTAAAGATCGTTTGGAGTCGATTCTTTTAGACATCAATAGCTGATCTCATATATGCAAACAAAAATTCTCGGAACAGGTAGCTATCTACCTGTGCAAGTTCGTAGCAATCAAGATCTCGAAAAAATGGTTGAAACCACTGACCAATGGATTGTTGATCGAACCGGTATTTCTGAGCGGCGTATTGCTGCAACAGACGAATCGGTTTCAACAATGGGTTATCAAGCGGCATTAAAAGCGCTTGAAATGGCGGGGCTCGAAGCAAGTGATCTTGATATGATTGTTTGTGGAACCACAAGTGCCTCAAACGCATTTCCTGCTGCGGCATGCGAAATTCAAGCCTCATTAGGCGTCAAAAATATCCCTGCCTTTGATATTGCTGCCGCGTGTTCTGGTTTTATTTATGCTTTATCGGTTGCAGATCAATTTGTTAAAACCGGTGCCGCTAAAAAAGTACTGGTTATTGGTTCCGATGTGTTGTCGCGAATGTGTGATCCTTCTGACCGCTCCACTGTGATTTTGTTTGGTGATGGTGCGGGCGCTGCGATTATTGGTGCCAGTGATACTCCCGGTATCATTGCGACACATATTTATGCTGATGGGAGCCAGGGGGACTTATTAAAATGTTCTTTCCCACCTCGATCGAATGAAAGTTCTGAAGCTGTCGGTTTTATGACGATGAAAGGTAACGATGTGTTTAAAGTGGCGGTAACACAGTTGTCTAATGTGGTCACCGAAACCTTGCTCCTTAATAATGTCGATAAATCAGAAATTGACTGGTTAGTGCCACATCAAGCTAATTTCCGCATTATCAAGGCAACAGCAAAGAAACTTAACATGAGTTTAGACAAAGTCATTCTCACATTAGCTAAACACGGCAATACCTCTGCTGCATCAGTACCGATAGCGCTTGACGAAGCCGTTAGAGATGGCCGAATCCAGCGTGGACATTTATTACTACTCGAAGCATTTGGCGGTGGTTTTGCTTGGGGCAGTGCACTAATCCGTTTTTAATTTTGAAATTTATTTTTATACAGGTAACCGTTGATGGAAAATGTTGCTTTTGTATTTCCTGGCCAAGGTTCACAGGCCGTAGGAATGTTAGCTGAATTGGCTCAAAATCATGTCATTATTGGGCAAACCTTTGCCCAAGCAAGTGATGCGTTAGGTTATGATTTATGGGATCTTGTTGCCAATGGCCCAGCTGAAACCTTAAATGAAACAGATAAAACCCAGCCTGCATTGCTCACGGCAAGCGTGGCTATCTGGCGCGCATATCAGGCATCGAACAAGCCCATGCCCTCATTACTTGCAGGTCACAGTCTTGGTGAATACTCTGCGTTAGTGTGCGGTGGTGTGATTGAATTTACTGATGCAGTTAAATTAGTTGAGCTTCGTGGTAAATTAATGCAACAAGCCGTTCCAGCTGGGTCTGGCGCGATGTATGCCATTATTGGCCTTGATGATGATGCTATTGCCAAAGTGTGCGCAGAGTCTGCTGAAGGCGGTGTGGTGAGCCCTGTTAACTACAATAGTCCAGGTCAAGTGGTTATCGCGGGTGAAAAAGCCGCCGTTGAACGCGCTGCTGCTGCATGTAAAGCTGCTGGTGCTAAAATGACAGTGGCATTGCCAGTGAGCGTGCCATCACATTGTGCGTTAATGAAGCCAGCAGCTGATGAATTAGCCAAAGCCTTAATGGAAGTGACGTTCTCTGAACCTATAATTAATGTTGTTAACAATGTTGATGTGGCAATGCCGACAAATGCTCAGGCCATTAAAGATGCTTTAGTGCGTCAATTGTATTGTCCAGTGCGTTGGCGTGAGTCGGTTGAATTTATGGCGACACAAGGTGTTACAAAATTAATAGAGTGTGGACCAGGGAAAGTATTAACCGGTTTAACAAAAAGAATTAATAAATCGATATCCGCTCAAGCGGTCAATGATGTTGCTTCATTTGCAGCATTAGTCGAATAAAGGAGTTGATATGAGCTTTAGCATTAATTTAGACGGCAAAGTTGCCTTGGTGACGGGGGCCAGTCGTGGCATTGGCCGAGCGATTGCTGAATCGTTAGTACAAGCCGGCGCGATGGTTATCGGAACGGCAACCAGTGAAAAAGGCGCCGCGGCGATCCAAGCATACTTGGGTGACAAAGGCTTTGGGATGGTGTTAAATGTCACTGATACTCAGTCAGTGGCTGATTTATATAGCCAGATCAAAGAAAAAGCCGGTGAAGTTGATATTCTCATCAACAACGCAGGTATTACCCGTGATAATTTATTGATGCGGATGAAAGATGATGAATGGCAAGATATTATTGACACTAATTTGACATCACTATTTAAATTGTCTAAACCAGTAATGCGATCTATGATGAAAAAGCGTTTCGGACGTATTATCAGCATCGGTTCTGTTGTGGGTACAATGGGCAATGCAGGCCAAGTAAATTACTCGGCTGCCAAAGCGGGTTTGATTGGATTTACAAAATCTCTTGCAAGAGAGGTTGCATCTCGTCAAATAACAGTGAATGCTGTTGCACCTGGATTTATTCAGACAGATATGACAGATGAGCTGACAGTAGAGCAGCAACAAGCTATCATGTCGCAAGTTCCGATGGAACGATTAGGGCAAGCACAAGAAATTGCCAATGCAGTATTGTTTTTGGCCTCGGATTCAGCCGCTTATATCACAGGCGAAACATTGCATGTGAATGGCGGCATGTACATGGTTTAAGAGCGATAGGTAGGCAACTACCTTCATTTGAGTCAGTGTTAGTGACAATTCAATGTTATTTTTTGTGGTTAGACCACAAAATCTAAGCTTGCATTGTTATCTAATTCGAATAAACTACTCGCAATCTTACGCAAGTGCGTAATTTGAATAGGAAAGAAAACTAATGAGCAACATCGAAGAACGTGTAAAGAAAATCATCATCGAGCAACTTGGCGTTAAAGAAGAAGACGTTAAATCAGCTGCTTCTTTTGTAGACGATTTAGGCGCAGATTCTCTAGACACTGTTGAATTGGTTATGGCTCTAGAAGAAGAGTTTGACACCGAGATCCCTGACGAAGAAGCTGAAAAGATCACTACTGTTCAAGCAGCGATCGATTACGTTTCTAAGAATCAGTAATCAAGAATTCACAAAAACAGGCGGCATTTATGCCGCCTGTTTTTGTTTAAAGCATTTGTAAACGCTCGTTCCATTTAATTGCATTAGAACATCCTTCCTTATACTTCTTTATCTATATCGCAATAATGGCATCGTGGCAGATTTTATTTAAAGGTGAATATCATGTCTAAACGTCGTGTCGTCATCACAGGTCTTGGCCTCGTGACTCCAGTAGGTAATGATGTCGAGTCTTGTTGGAATGCCTTACTGGCTGGTAAGAGTGGTATTGCTCCCATTACCAAATTTGATGCCAGTGGTTTTAATACTCGTTTCAGTGGCTCAGTAAAAGATTTTGACGTCGAACAATATTTAACGAAAAAAGATGCCCGTAAAATGGATTTATTTATCCAATATGGCATAGCTGCAGGTATTCAAGCAGTAAAAGACTCTGGCCTAGAGATGAGCCAAGAAAACCCTGCTCGTGTGGGTGTTGCTATTGGTGCCGGTATGGGCGGTATGTGGTTAATTGAGCAAGGCCATTCGGCATTACTCAATGGCGGACCACGCAAGGTGTCGCCTTTTTTTGTGCCGAGCACCATTATTAATATGATCGCCGGCCACTTGTCAATTATGTACGGTATGACAGGGCCCAATTTTGCGGTTACCACAGCTTGTACTACCGGTGTGCATAACATTGGTTTTGCCGCTCGGACTATTGCTTATGGTGATGCCGATGTTATGGTCGCCGGTGGTGCTGAAGATGTCACTAGCCCATTAGGGGTTGCTGGTTTTAGTTCAGCTAAAGCATTATCTACTCGTAATGACGACCCAACAGCAGCAAGTCGCCCATGGGACAAAGACCGTGATGGTTTTGTCATTGGCGACGGTGCAGGTGTCATTGTGATGGAAGAATATGAACGAGCTAAAGCACGTGGCGCTAAAATTTACGGCGAGCTGGTTGGTTTTGGCATGAGTGGTGATGCATTCCACATGACATCACCACCGAGTGATGGCGCTGGTGCTGCGGCGGCTATGGTCAATGCCATTAACGATGCACAAATTGAAAAAGAGCTAGTGGGCTATATCAATGCCCATGGCACATCAACGAATGCAGGTGATAAAGCCGAAGTGGCTGCGGTGAAATCTGTGTTTGGGCCACATGCCTATGATGTATTGGTGAGCTCGACCAAATCAATGACCGGTCATTTACTCGGTGCTGCAGGTGCTGTTGAAGCAATCATTACTTTGTTGGCATTACGTGATCAGCATATTCCTCCTACTATTAATTTAGACAATCCTGATGAAGGTTGTGATTTAGATTTTGTCGCACACACTTCTCGTCGTCATCAATTTGATTACGCATTATGTAATTCATTTGGTTTTGGTGGCACCAACGGTTCATTATTGTTTAAAAAAATCAATTAATGATAGTGACATAGATAAAAAGCGCCGATGGCGCTTTTTTTGTATGTTTAAGCTTTTTTTGGATTAAGACAAAGTGTATCGTTAACTTCCGATACATCCTGCGATGACTTGGAGGTTTTATGGCCGGTATAGATAGAAAGCTTACGTTACGTTTTTTGGCTGAGCCTGCAGATGTCAATTTCGGCGGTAAAGTACACGGCGGCGCCGTAATGAAATGGATCGATTTAGCGGCTTACGCTACCGCTGCAGGTTGGAGTGGTAAGTATTGTATTACCGTCTATGCAGGGGGTATTCGTTTTGTTAAACCCATTCACGTTGGCCATATTGTTGAGGTGACGGGTAAAGTGATTTATACCGGCAGCACATCTATGCATGTCGCAATTGATGTTAAGGCTGGCGATCCTAAAGATTCAGAGCGTTATCTCACGACCCATTGTATTGTGATTATGGTGGCGGTTGATGATGAAGGCAAACCCACCTCGGTACCTGAATGGATCCCAACGACAGCCGACGATATTCATTTACGTGATACAGCATTACGTTTAATGGACATGCGTAAGCGTATTGGCGCCGAAATGGAAGCTCACGTTAAACCTTCAGTAGCATAAATAAAAGGGACAAATCATGGCCAAGGTAGCATTTATTGGGTTAGGCGTTATGGGGTATCCTATGGCGGGACATTTAGTTAAACAGGGTCACGATTTGACCGTGTATAACCGAACGGCCAGTAAAGCTCAACAATGGGTTGAGCAGTATGGCGGTCGACGCGCGGATACACCAAAAGCCGCGGCTAAAGGACAAGACATTGTGTTTACCTGTGTGGGTAATGATGATGATTTACGTCAAGTGGTATTGGGTGATCAAGGCGCCATTCACGGTATGCATGCAGGTGCTATTTTGGTCGACCATACCACAGCTTCAGCCGATGTCGCGCGCGACATTGCCGCCCAATTGACCCCTCAAAATATTGGCTTTTTAGATGCGCCTGTTTCAGGTGGCCAAGCGGGAGCTGAAAATGGTGTGTTAACCGTGATGATGGGCGGTGAACAGGCTGATTTTGATACGGTTAAACCCGTTATTGATGCATATAGTCGCTGTGCTGAATTGCTTGGACCTGCAGGTTCGGGTCAGTTGACTAAAATGGTCAATCAAATTTGTATTGCGGGTGTGGTTCAAGGCTTAGCTGAAGGACTTCATTTTGCAAAGAGTGCGGGTTTAGATGGCTTAAAAGTCATTGAGGTCATCAGTAAAGGTGCTGCACAAAGTTGGCAGATGGAGAATCGTTATCAGACTATGTGGCAAGGTCAATATGATTTCGGCTTTGCTATCGATTGGATGCGAAAAGACTTAGGCATTGCCCTAGATGAAGCTCGCCGAAATGGTAGCCATTTACCTGTCGCGGCATTAGTTGATCAGTTTTATTCTGAAGTTCAGGCGATGAAAGGCAACCGTTGGGATACTTCTAGTTTACTCGCTCGTTTAGAAAAATCTCGCAGTTAATATCAACAAATCATTGTTATAAATGCGATAGCTCAAAGATAGCCCCAACATTAGTCGGGGCTTTTTATTGGCGACAACCCAACTTAAATTAACCATGACTACATTAGCTATCATTGGTAGCAAGTCGGTTTGTTGACTAAAAACCATTGCGTTACATGATGTGGCGCACATATTCAAAATGTTAACGCTGCTATTATTACCTAATCTAAATTAATTTTGCTTAAAGTAGATTGATTAGCTACGTTTATATTACCATTCAATTTTCGATTTTTTTATGAATTGTTTTAATGAATTGTTGATAAACAAAGTTGTTGAGTAAACCCTTAAGTAAAGTGTCGTACTGCAGTGTGATGATCCGCGTCAGATAAAAAGAATGCGGGCACACACTAAAATTGGAGGAATGAAAAGTGAGCAATAAATTACTAAGTACATTGTTTGCGGCCGGTTTCGCGGTAATGATGATGTCTTCTGCATCATTTGCTGCTGATGAGACCCTCGCTGAGTTTCATGTTGAAATGGGTGGCTGTGAAAACTGTCACGCTGATGGAGAGCCATCATCAGATGGTGTATATGAATTTGAACAATGTCAAAGTTGTCATGGTTCTCTTGCTGAAATGGATGATAACCATAAGCCGCATGATGGTATGTTAATGTGTGCCGATTGCCACGCACCACATGACGCAAAAGTAGGCGAAGTACCAACGTGTGATACATGTCATGACGATGGCCGTACTGCAAAATAAGCTATCTTGATAGCTGAAAAATACCGACTTTATGTCGGTATTTTTGTTTTTATTCTCCTAATAACTGACTAAAACCTTACATCTGCCTGCATAAATAAGCCTAACTTAACCTCAATCCGGGATACGGAGTGGGGTAAACCGATCGGGATCAGTCTATTTCAAGTCATAGATATAACTTGCCATTATTTTTGGTTAGCGAGGCGATGAGGGAGGCTTGTTTACCCGTTTGGGCTAAAGCCTGATGAATTTATTCAGCAAAAGATAGGCAGTGTTGCCACTCGACTTGCAGGCATTCCTATTGGTTACGCCTCTGCGTTGTATCAACTGACTAGAAAAAACTATTCCTACCTCAATATGCCTTGAGTTGATGATTTGCTTATAAGGGATGAAACAACAAGGTAATACCTCTTTATAGGTATTAAAATCCCTTTATTTTCAGATAGATGCGCAACAAAAGTGCGCAGGTCTGCACTTTTGTTGCACAAATATTGCGGTTATCAATCTAGACGGTTTTTATTTCTATTGTAAATCAGTAAGTTAATTTTTTGGCACAGCTTTCGCAGTAGTTAACTATGAAATAATCAAGGTGAAAGGGTAGATGTATGTCAAAGATCCAATCGAGTTGTGCTTATTGTGGTGTCGGGTGTGGCGTAAGCGTGTCACCGAACAAAGCGGATTGGACTGATATAAATACAGCTGATTTATCATTAGTGGGTGATATCAATCATCCTGCAAATTACGGTCATTTATGTGCTAAAGGTGAACGCTTACTCGACAGTTTAGATCAGCCCAATGTGCTACGTTATCCAAAATATCGTTCAGGTAAACCCCTTGATTGGAATAGTGCGAGCACCTTAATTGCTGATACTTTTGCACAAACCATTGCACAATATGGCCCCGGCTCTGTTGCCCTTTATCTTTCAGGGCAATTACTCACTGAAGATTATTATGTCGCGAATAAGTTCGCCAAAGGTTTTTTAAAAACGGCGAACATTGATACTAACTCTCGTTTGTGTATGTCGTCAGCGGTGAGTGCCATGCAACGCGCTTTTGGTGAAGACGTGGTGCCAGGTTGCTTTGATGACCTAGAGCAAGCAGAAGTCATCGTGCTGGTGGGTGCTAACACTGCTTGGACTCATCCGGTGCTTTTTCAACGAATATTAGCGGCTAAAAAAACCAATAATGTCCGTTTAGTGGTTATCGACCCGCTATCAACCGCGACCGCTAAACAAGCGGATTTACATTTAGCGATTACACCAGGTGCCGATTTAGCATTATTTCATGGCTTACTGGGTTATTTAGCCGATCAAAATTGTGTTGATCACGCTTACATTGCAGCACACACTGAGGGGTTTGATTCTGTTGTGTCCGAGGCGCAACAATTAAGTGCTAATTTAGCCGAACTCGCAAACCAAGTGGGAGTATCTGTTACTCGTCTTACTCAGTTTTATCAATTAGTGGCGGCTCATAAAAAAGTACTCACCGCATCTTGTCAGGGAGTGAATCAATCAACTATAGGCACAGATACCACCAATGCGATGATTAACTGTCATCTTGCCTTAGGTCAAATTGGACAAATAGGCAGTGGTTTCTTTTCGTTAACCGGACAACCTAATGCTATGGGCGGCCGTGAAGTCGGTGGTTTAGCGAGTCAGTTAGCCTGTCATATGGGATTTTCAGCACCTGAACGTCAGCTATTAGCTGATTTCTGGCAAACCGACAGCGTAGCCGAACAAAAAGGCTTAGCAGCAGTAGAGATGTTTGATGCCCTTGCCGATGGCAAAATTAAAGCGATTTGGATTATGGGTACCAACCCAGTGGTGTCGTTACCTAATAGTGAAAAAATTGCCAAAGCCTTAGCCGATTGCCCCTTTGTAGTGGTATCTGAAATTAGCCCAGACTCAGATACCGCCAAGCTTGCTGATGTGTTATTGCCAGCGCAAGGTTGGTCAGAAAAATGCGGTACTGTGACCAACAGTGAACGCACCATTACCCGCCAGCGTGGGTTTATTACCCCCAAAGGTCAAGCTAAAGCTGATTGGTGGGCTATGAGCCAAGTGGCCAAAAAAATGGGCTTTCACGGATTTGATTTTGAAGATAACGCCAGTGTTTTCAACGAATTTTCAGCCATGTCTGCTCGAGTAAAACAGCAGTTTCCTAACAAAGTATTTGATTTAACTGGCTTAGCCGACTTATCAAAAGGGCAATATGATGCGTTACTGCCAACACAATGGCCTATTGCTTCTGCTACGCAAATAGGCCAGCGAGGCGGGCGAGTTTTCAGTGATGGTGTGTTTGCCACTGCAAGTGGTAAAGCGCAATTTGTCGCGCCAGCGCCTGTTAATCCATCAGAGCAGTCGTTAACCAACAACACACTGTTATTAAACAGCTGCCGTAGTCGCGATCAGTGGCATACCATGACTCGCACCGGACATATCGCCAGTTTACGAGCCAGCATTCCTGAGCCTGTTATTCATTTACATTCATCACAGCTGCGTGATTTCTCGTTAATCGACGGTGGTTTGGTGCGAATTCAATCAGCACTGACCCCGCACTCAATGGATGCCAATGCGACCATATTGTCGTCAGCCTTCACTGTGGCACGCGCCGTTGTCGATGACGATATGCCAGCCAATGTGGCATCGATGTCGATGCATTGGTCGGCGCAGTTCTCTATGACCAAAGGGGTGAATCAGGCGTTAGATGCCCGTGTTGATCCAATATCAAAGCAACCAGGATTTAAGTGTCAACCAGTGATATTAAGCCCCGTTCTACTTGCGCTGCAAGGTGTTGTTTTTGGTCAACACGACTCTTCTGCTCACGGGCTATGCTGGCAAGTTGCACAAACGCTGGAGAACGGAGTGTGTCATCACATTGGTTTTACAGATACCAACGACGGTTTTGCCTACCAAGCGACAGCCTATTCACTTAAATGGACCTTAACGGTAGATGGCCAGCCTTTATATATCCAATGCAATATGGATAAAGGATTACTTAAGGCATTAAAAGTGTTGTCTCACACTCAAGTGAATGTGGGCTTAAATCAGATGAATACGTTTATTGGCAAGCCTGTCGACAAGCAGTTAATGAAGTTGCTACATCAGCAAATTAAAGCCGGTAATAGCCCGTTAATCTGTGCTTGTACAGGGGTATCCGAAGCGAGCATTAACGACGAAATCAATCAACAATTTAACGACCAAGTGATGGGTGACGGTTTAGCCAGCATCAGTTTTCAACAGGCATTAGAGAGCACTCAATCATTATTAGGTTGCGGGCGTCAATGTGGCAGTTGTCACAGTGAAGTAAAGCAGTGTGCCAAGCAAAGTTGGCTGGATGCATTATCGTACACCGAAATTGAACATCAACATGCAGTAGAAGAGGACGTTGCCTAATGAATAGCGTAGATGCAATGATAAAAGGTCATCAGCCAATTAACTCTTTAGGCTGTCTTACTGATGGATTACCTACAAGTGAACTGCAAGCTGGCGAAGTCGCCATTGTTGGCGCAGGTTGTGGTCAATTGGATTTGATGACCATTAAGGCGGCGCGGATTGTTGCCCAAGCCGATGCACTCGTGTTTGACAGCCTTGTTAGCAGCGATATTTTAACCTTAGTGACGCCATCTTGTCAGCGCCACTTTGTCGGTAAACGTTGCGGTCATCCCAGCATTAAGCAAGAAGATATTAATGCATTATTACTGAGCTTGGCACAGCAAGGGTTAAAAGTGGTGCGCTTAAAAGGCGGAGACCCGCATATTTTCGGTCGCGGCTCAGAAGAGGCGCTTTACTTGGCTCAGCAGGGGATCCGTTCGCAGTTTATTGCCGGTGTTACCGCCGCGTTAGGTTGTGCTTCTAGCACAGGTATTCCACTGACGTTTCGTGGTATGGCTCGTAGTGTCACCCTGATCACCGGCACAAAAATGACCGATGCAGATAATGCAAATGCTCCTTCGCAGTGGCAAGCATTGCTCACAGCACAGTCCACCTTAGTTTTCTATATGGGTAAAGAACAAGCGACTAGCATCTCACTCGGGTTACTCGATACCCAATGCGCCGCTAATTTGCCGGTAGCTTTTGTTACCAATGGCGGTAGACCAAACCAAATTGTGACTTATGCAACCCTTGACTCTATGGCTGATGCTGCGTTGACTATTAAGGACTCTGGGCCAACATTAATCATTATTGGTGAAGTGGTCAGTGTCGGCCAGCAGCTTAGTGCTTTACTCGACGATATTGATTTTGTTTCACCACAGCCAGAGTCACAACCACATTCTGAATATGAATGCGAGGTGCTATATGCCTAAAATTGGTGAGTTAACCCTGACATCAGTCGATGAATTTGATTTTAGGTTATTGATCAAAGCCTTGGGTAAGGGCGAAAAAGGCTCTCGGACGTTAACATTTGCTGAGGCCAGCTTATTACTTGAAGGTTTTGCTAAAGGAAAAGCCACCCGGGTACAGATGGCGAGTGCCATGATGTTAATGCGCGTTCGTGGTGAAACCACAGAAGAAGTTGCTGGGATGGTCGCAGGGCTACGTCATACATTAGATACTGGTTGGGGGACATTGGCGGTTGATATTGACTGGCCTGTGTATGCGGGTAAGCGTGAGCAGTTACCGTGGTTATTGTTGGTGGCTAAATTACTGGCAAGCCAAGGTGTGCGTGTCATGTTGCATGGCGACAGCCAAGCTTTACCCCATCGCCGCCATGTTGAATCTTGCTTAGCGGCAGTCAATATTGCTTGTTGTACTACACCACAAAGCGCTAATGCAGCCTTGCTATCCGATAACATTGTTTATGTATGTGCGGGTGATTTAGCACCAGTGTTAGATGAGTGCCGCCAGTTGCATCAAGAATTGGGTCTTCGTAGCCTTATTCAAACTGCAGCGCGGTGTATCAACCCAACTAATGCAGCGATCAGTCTGCGTAGCTACTTTCACCCCGGGTTAGATTATCTGCACCAAGGCATATGCGAAATCTTATTTGCAAAAGGTGAATACCATACCGGCAGTGTCGCGATTTTTAAAGGTTTACAAGGCGAAACAGAATGTAATCCAAGAGTGTCGACCACGGTGACTGTCGTCAACGGACAAGCAAACACTATAGTGGTATCGAGCTTATCGATCCCCACATTATTAGAAGGTTTTTCTGGTGCGAAAGTGGGCCAAGCTGAATTGTCTAGCGACATTCTTGCGCTGTTATGGCGCGAACAACAGCCTTTTTCGGCCAATAAACTCACTGAATTAATGTCGCGCACCATGATCGAGCAAGCGCTTAGCAGTATTCAGGCTACTTTGGCTGCGTTGCTGCTATTACTGAGCCGCCAGTCAGCTACGATAGATTCAATTAACGCAACGGCGATTACAGCAGCGCAAGCAGTCAGTTTGAGTCAACAATGTTGGGCAAACCGTTTTAGTACAACAGATAATCCACTAGATCAATGGCGGAAAAAGGAGTGGTTATGCGCAGTTTAATCTTTTGCGATCAGAGCTTTGCGGCTGTACCTGTGGCCGATTGTGATCTGGTGCAGTATCAGACTTGTTTGGCGGCGTTTGGGCATGTCACTGTATTGACTTCGGTAAGCCAAGTTGAGCAACAATTACATCAACAAACATTTGATAGCTTGTTGGTATTAACCGAGACATTACACAGTCAAATTCAGGGGCTGATCCAGCGTACATTAACGAGTAAACCTATGGTGATCGTTGTCAATGCCAAAACATGGCAACAGGCAGCGTTAACCGATTTGCTTGATTGTGGGCGCATCACTTTTATTCCGGATATGCTGACCGTTAACCGTTTAACCAGCGTGATCAGTTTAGCCCAAGCGCGTTTTAATGCCGCCAGTAAAACCTTAGCCGAATTTAAAAAGTTAGATGATGAAATTCGCAGTATAAAACTGCTCAGCCAAGCAAAGTTGATTGTAATGCAACAAGGGTTTGATGAAGCTAAAGCACACCACATTATTCAACAACAAGCGATGCAAAAAGGCTTGTCGGTGGCACAAATGTCGGCACAAATTATTGCAGTTGTCAGCAAGCAAAATACTTCGTTAGCAGTCGATACTTTAGCGGTGAACAATGATGGTGCGCCTCATTTTGGTGCGATTATCCCTAAGGCGGACATATTATCGTCTCAGCACAAAGGCTGCTAAGTTTTAATTATATATTAATCAAGTGATTATGTTTTTTTTGTTTGTTGACATAGAGCCTGCAACATCACAGTATGATACTGAAAGTCGATAATGGTTTTTTAAACCATTAATGTTCAAACAATAAAATTTAAAAAATCGGAATAGTAACAGGCAATGGCGCCAACTCTTTAAGCGGAGTTGGCGCCATTTTGTTTTTTACGGTCCATGGCATGAAGGAGCAGGATATGGCAGTCTCAAAACCCAAGTTAGTGGTGGTCGGTAATGGCATGGTAGGTCATCACTTTATTGAGCAATTGTGTAGTTTAGGGCTCAATAAAACGTTTGATGTGCATGTGTTTGGTGAAGAACCCCGTCCAGCCTATGATCGAGTGCAATTATCAAAATATTTTGAGACCGGTAGCGCCGATCCGTTAATGTTAACCAGTGCGCAAGACTATCAAGATTGGGACATTTCGCTGCACTTAAATACCCCGATCACCGCGGTTGATATTGCCGCTAAAACGGTCACGAGTGCCCAAGGGGGTAATTACCATTATGATCGACTCGTACTGGCGACCGGATCATTTCCGTTTGTGCCGCCTATTCAAGGTAACGATCGCGCTCAGTGTTTAGTGTATCGCACCATTGAAGATCTTGAAGCTATCCAAGCTGCAGCCCAAAACAGTCACGTTGGGGTTGTTGTGGGCGGCGGATTATTAGGATTAGAAGCCGCCAATGCCATGAAACAACTTGGGGTGAAAACCCACGTTGTTGAGTTTGCGCCACAATTGATGCCCGTTCAGCTAAATGACAAAGCCGGTGATTTATTGTGTAGCAAAATTGAACAACTCGGCGTGAGCGTGCATACCTCAAAAGCCACCACCGCGATTATCGACGGTGAAACGGCATTACATCGAATGACCTTTAATGATGAGTCTTATCTTGAAACTGACATGATTGTCTTTTCAGCGGGTATTCGTCCACAAGATTCATTAGCACGGGTTTCAAATATCAATATTGGTGAACGTGGCGGCATTGAAATTGACGATTACTGTTTAACCTCTGCGCCAGATGTTTATGCCATTGGAGAATGTGCATTATGGCAGCAAAAAATATTTGGGTTAGTGGCCCCAGGTTATCAAATGGCGCGGGTTGTGGCTGCTCATCTTGACTCATTAACATCAACTAGCGTTTCTCAGTCATTTACCGGCGCAGACATGAGCACCAAGCTGAAGTTACTGGGTGTTGATGTGGCCGCTATTGGCGCAAGCCGTGGTTTTGAAAATGCACAATTTGTTGAGTTATCTGATAACCAAGCGGGAATTTATAAAAAGTTATGGTTAGATAAAACCGGTAAATATTTAAAAGGTGCGGTATTAATTGGCGATAACAGCGATTACAGCCGCTTGCTCGATGCTTATTTATCACAAGATGAGATTGAAGGCTCCGCGGTTGAATTATTGCTTGCCGGTGCTGAAAACGAAGCAGATTTAAAAGACTCCTCTATTGTGTGTTCTTGTCATCAAGTGACTAAAGGCGACATTGTTGAGTCTGTAACAGCAGGCAAGCATAAAATAGCTGACATCAAGTCATGTACTCGCGCTGCATCAGGTTGTGGCGGCTGTGCGCCGTTAGTGCAAAAAATTATAGATCAAACATTACAAGCCGCTGGGCTCGATTATAATGCCGGTATTTGCGCCCATTTCGATCACGACAGACAAGCGTTATATCACCTTTGCCAAGTCGAGGGAATCAGTGATTTTGATACCTTAATGACACAACATGGCAAGCCATCAGCAAGTGGTCACACTTATGGTTGTGATATTTGTAAGCCAGCAGCGGCATCTATCTTTGCCAGCTTACAAAACCAGTATGTGCTCAATCAAGACCACGGTCATGTGCAGCTGCAAGACACCAATGATGCCTACTTAGGTAACATCCAAAAAGACGGCACTTACTCTGTTGTGCCGCGGGTTGCAGGGGGCGAAATTACTCCGACTAAACTCATCGCCATGGGCCAAATCGCCCAAGAATATGATCTGTATACCAAAATAACCGGTGGCCAGCGCATTGATATGTTTGGTGCAACGCTATCGCAGTTACCTGAAATTTGGCAAAAACTCATTGATGCTGGTTTTGAAACTGGCCATGCCTACGGCAAGTCTCTGCGAACGGTTAAGTCTTGTGTTGGCAGTACTTGGTGCCGTTATGGCGTACAAGACGCGGTTGGTTTCGCTATCGATTTAGAAAATCGTTACAAAGGCTTGCGCAGTCCGCATAAATTGAAATTTGCGGTATCGGGTTGTACCCGTGAGTGTGCAGAAGCCCAAAGCAAAGACATCGGTATTATCGCAACCGATAAAGGATGGAATCTGTATGTTGCTGGCAATGGCGGCATGCGTCCGCGTCATGGTGATTTGTTTGCCACCGATTTGTCCACCCAAGACCTGTATAAATACATCGACCGTATTTTGATGTTCTATGTCAAAACCGCAGACAAATTACAGCGCACCTCAACCTGGATGGACGCTTTAGAAGGGGGAGTAGATTACTTAAAATCGGTAGTTATTGATGATGCGCTTGGGATTAATGCCGAGCTAGAACAACAAATGGATCATATCGCTGCCACATACCAATGTGAGTGGAAAACCAGCCTTGAGCAACCTGCTTTTTTGGCGCGTTTTAATGAGTTTGTTAACCCAAATGATGCCCCCGCAACAGATGCCAATGCTTATCAGCGTATTCGGGAACAGCGTTTCCCTACCATTAACGATGCGGGGGCAGGCTCGATTGCCATTAAAGAGATTACTGACGATGTCGAACAAGCCCAAGTGGAGGAATTAGCATGATTTGGATTAATGTGTGCACTGAAGCAAGTATGCCAAAAGGCACGGGAATAGCCGCTTGGGTTGCCGGGCGTGCAGTGGCTATTTTTAACTTAGGTAAAGACGGTTTATTTGCCCTTGATAATGTCGATCCCGCTAGCGGCGTGAGCTTGTTAGCCAGAGGATTGATTTGCGAAATTGATGGAGAGCTGTGTGTGGCTTCGCCGCTTTATAAACAGCATTACCGTTTGGATTCGGGGCGTTGTATTGAAAATAATGATCTAGTGGTTAAACCATTTGAAATTAAAACTGAGCAAGGCAATATTTTTGTCTTGGCTCAGGCATAAAGGGGTCCAATATGAGCGCTGAAAAATTTAACCTATTTTCATTTCACGGCAAGATGAAAATCATGCATTTAAGCTGGATGGCCTTTTTTATTACTTTTGTGGTGTGGTTTAACGCTGCCCCGTTAGTCAGCGTGATTGCCGACAGTTTAGGGCTGACGACATCACAGATTAAAACCTTATTGATCCTCAACGTGGCATTAACGATTCCGGCGCGGATCATCATCGGCATGGTTACCGATAAATATGGCCCAAGGATCACCTATTCTGCCTTGTTGGGGATTTGTTCTATACCTTGTTTTATGTTTGCCGTAGCTGATACTTTTGAGCAACTCGCCTTAGCGCGTTTTCTAATTGGTTTTATTGGTGCTGGCTTTGTGGTGGGTATTCGTATGGTAAGCGAATGGTTCCCAGCAAAAGAGCTCGGCACTGCAGAAGGTATTTATGGCGGTTGGGGTAACTTTGGTTCTGCTGCGGCAGCCTTTACATTACCCGCAGTAGCGCTTGCTTTTGGTGGTCCTGACGGCTGGCGTTATGCCATTGGGGTTACCGGTTTAATGAGCTTGTTGTTTGCGTTTGTGTATTATTTTAATGTCACTGATACGCCAAAAGGGTCAACCTACTTTAAACCGAAAAAGGGCGGCGGTTTAGAAGTCACCAGTAAAAGTGATTTTGTATTGCTGATCCTGATGAAAGTGCCTATGTATGCCACGCTGGCATTGTTGGGCTGGAAGTTATCACCTGCTGGCGTGAGTATGTTTACTCAAGAGACAACTTATCTCATTTACCTTGGCTTAGTGGTGGTGTTCTTGTTCGATTTTTACCAAACCTATCAAGTGAACAAACACTTATATTCAATAGAGGTACCAGAGTTTGAACGGTATCAATTTAAGCAAGTTGCGGTATTAAATGTGCTGTATTTCACTACATTTGGATCTGAGTTAGCTGTTGTGTCTATGTTACCGTTATTTTTTGCCGAAACGTTTGAGCTGGGGATGGCGCAAGCCGGTATGTTGGCATCCAGCTATGCCTTTATGAACTTAATGTCTCGTCCTGGTGGTGGCTGGTTAAGTGACAGGTTTGGTCGTAAAACGACTTTATTAATCCTCACCGCAGGCTTGGCTATCGGTTATTTATCGGTGGCACAAATTGATTCATCATGGTCATTACCAATGGCGGTTACCGTTGTAATGGCATGTTCATTCTTTGTCCAAGGTGGCGAAGGTGCGGTATTTGCTGCAGTGCCGCTGATTAAACGTCGTTTAACAGGCCAAATAGCTGGCATGACAGGGGCTTATGGTAATGTTGGCGCGGTATTTTTCTTAACGGTGTACTCGATAGTCTCTACTCAAGTGTTTTTCTACGTGATTGCAGTCAGTGCCGTATTTGGCTTTGTGACATTATTTTTTATGAAAGAACCCAAAGGTCATATTGCTGAAGTGAATGAAAATGGCGAAGTGACATTAATCAGTGTCAGCTAGTGGTGCTTAAGTAAGTAGTTGCAACCCGCTGCCATTAAAGCTCAAATAGCTTGTGTTCAAGCGGTTTAAGTAAAGCGGTTAATCAAAAAAACGAGGGTTATATGGCTTCAGAGTCATTACAACAAGCGCTTGATCGTACAGAAGATACGCTTCCTTTTGCCGCAACCTTGCAGCTTGTTGTTGGCCAAGCTTCCGACAAAGGCCGTAAATCACAAAATGAAGATGCGATAGGTATTCGTATCCCTTCAGGTATGCCATTAATGACTAAGGGCGTTGTGAGTGTGATCAGCGATGGCGTTAGCACTGCGGAGGGGGGAGCACATGCTTCTGCTATTAGTGTGAGTAATTTTTTAGCCGATTATTATTCCACTCCTGAGACCTGGAGCGTGCAAACATCTAGTACTAAAGTATTAACCGCATTGAATCGTTGGTTGTATGGACTCGGGCAAGATTATCGGGATGCCAGACGCGGCTTTGTGTGTACCTTTAGTGCGCTGGTGTTTAAGTCTTGTTCTGTGCATATGCTGCATGTGGGTGATTCACGGATTTATCGTTTTCGCGATGGAGAGTTACTACAATTAAGCCATGATCATAGCACCAATATTAACTCATCAAGCCAATACCTTACCCGTGCATTGGGGATGGACGTTAAATTAGATGTTGATTACAAAACCTTATCGGTCGACGTCGGTGACCTGTATTTATTGACTACCGATGGGGTTCATGATCTATTAACTGAGTTTGAGATACATAAAAAATTAACTACCTTTAGTCAACAGCATCAGCAATTAACGGATGATACATGTGAACAGTTTTGCCAAAAATTAATTAGAAAGGCTTTCGATTTAGGCAGTAAAGACAATCTAAGTGCGCAGCTATTAAGTGTTAGTCAATTACCCAAACAAGCTATCGATGATGTGTATCACTGTTTATCACAGCAACCATTTCCGCCCCCCTTAAGCGTTGGTATGAAACTCGATGGTTATCAGGTGACCCATATCATTCATCAATCACAGCGTAGCCAAGTCTATCGGGTGGTGAATGAGCAAGGTCAAAATTTTTGTATGAAAACCCCCTCGATTAATTACATAGACGATGCCGCTTATATAGAGCGATTTATGTTAGAAAGTTGGACCGGTCAACGGATTAATAGTGCCCATGTGGCCAAGGTGGTCGAGCAGCACAAAACTAAATCGGCACTGTATTATTTAACTGAGTTCTTAAGCGGAATGAGCCTTGCAGAGTGGTTAACGCAACATAAAAAAGCACCTGTGGAAGATGTGTTACTGCTGCTTAAACAAATCGAATTAGGGGTTAGGGCATTTCATCGTCGTGAAACCCTGCATCAAGATTTAAAGCCCGACAATATTTTTATTACCCGAAATGGAGTGGTAAAAATTATTGATTTTGGTTCTTGTTATATTAAAGGCATTGCTGAAATCAGCAGTCCGTTAACCCGAGACACTATTTTGGGTACGGCAGATTACACGGCTCCAGAAGTGGTGCTTGGCTATCAAGTCGATGGCCGTGCTGATTTATTTTCACTTGCCGTGATTGCCTTTGAAATGTTGGCCGGGCAATTACCTTTTAAAGGCAAATTAGAAAAGTGTCGTAATCGACAGGACTTTTTACGTTTAGAATACGTTAGCGTGCATCTATTAAACCCAATGGTGCCAGAGTGGATCGATTTAGCATTAAAAAAAGCACTCAATATCGAACCGAGTTTACGTCAAGGGGATACCTGTGAATTACTTCATCAATTAACGACTGCCAGAGTTAATCACACAGCAAAAGATTTTATTCCCATTATTGCCCGCAATCCTGTACGTTTTTGGCAAGTGATTTCAATCGTGTTGTTTTTATGCTTGCTAGTGTGTTTGTTTAATTAACCATCCTGCACAATAAAACATTCTTATTATATGGCATTATCACATGGGATTATTACATGGAATAATAATGAGTTACGGGTTGGAAATAGATGTATTTTTAACTTTCGATATACACTTTCTCCCGATCCTATTTAATCTCGAATCAGTCTACGTTACCTATATTTAACTTATTGTTATTTTAACTTTAGAACTTTAGAACTTTAGAACTTTAGAACTTTAGATGTTTAGATGTTTAATGCCTATCCTCCTATCCTTATAGCTTTGCTTTAGCTAAGATATAAGTAATGTTGATGAGTTAGCTTTAATAGGTAATCAAGCCAATATAAATCAACTTGGCGATGAACTGTTGGTTAACCTAAATAAACTCGGTAGCAATAATCAGTTTATTTCCACTCAATCAGGCTTTCATCATGTGGAATGACTTAATCCGTTTGACTCAGACTGCTGCGGATAATACTGCGAATGTCACCCAATTTGCGACGATAACTCTGTTACTATTGTTCAAGGCGTGTAGTACAAAAGGCTAACTAAGGGCGCGCAAGCACCCTTTAGGCTAATTGTTATACAGTAATCCACTTGTTAGACTCATTCACATTGATACGGACTTAGTTTCAATATACCACTGCTATTCATACCACTGGAGTGTTTGGAATGTTTAAAGTCGAAAATTGGATGATCGTATCGCGGTCACAGTTGTTAATTGATTTACTCGATTCTCGCTGGCCACAAGAGTTTCTGGTTAAATTAGCTAAAGCCCAACCAAGTAACATGTCGAAACTATTGTCTACACAAACCAATTCAATGGTTATTTTCGATTTAGCAACGATTGATCTTCAACAAGCATATCAACTACAGCGCGTTATTGAGCGTGAGTATTTTGGTGTGCGTACTGTGTTTATAAATTTCCCAAAACAGGTTGATGCAACATTTTTAATTCATCCATCGACCACCACAGGCGTGTTTTATACCAATGCGAGTTTAGCTGATGTAAGTGGTGGTTTGAATGAAATTATCAAAGGTCGTAGCGTGATCCCTCAAGATTTATCTCAATCATTAATGGGTATGGATAATGAAGATGAAAGCGATCAACTGACTATTCGTGAGCGTGAGGTATTACAAACGTTATTGTCTGGTAGCACCAATCTTGATATTGCGAATCAACTCTTTGTTAGTGAATCAACTATTAAGACTCATCTATATCGCGCGTTCCGTAAGATTGGTGTTTCTAGCCGAGGGCAAGCCATTGCTTGGGCACAAACTCACATGCATGAGGTAAGAGTGTGATATCTCGGCAAAGTCGTCAAAGAATATCAAGCAAAAACGCTTGAAGATGCTCAAGGCAATAGTTTGTTGGCTAATTCCCGCTGAAAGATCACATATTTAATAGGATTGGTATGATATGTATTTATCGAAGATAAAGCTAAAGAGTGACAAAAAAAAGGATATCAAATTGATATCCTTTTTTTGTCAATGTTAGATCCGAATGCTCGGTGTTAACTAAACCTTCGGTGTTAACTAAACCATAGTGCCGTTTTATTCGGTTGGTCAATCGTGAGTGAAACTGTGTCTAAAGCGGCGGCACAAATGGGCAGTTGTCCTTGCATCAGTTCATCACGTCTAAACCAATGTAGCTTGAGTTGCTCGCCGATAGTCAAGCTTTGCAATTGCTGCTCAAATTGACTGGTCACTAACAAGTTATCGGCTGCAATCAATAAATCACCCGCACTTAAGCCCGCTTGGTGTGCCGGACTGTATTGGTTCACACTTAATACTTTTAAACCGAATGACTCTGCTTTTGTTTTAGCGCCAAAGCCAATATTAAAGCCTTTTGCATCACCGCCACCTAAATCCGCACTGCCTTCACTTGCACGTAGCGTCATGGCCACCCCAACTTGGGCCAGCAACTCTTTTAAGGGGATATCATGAGTGTTGTTTAAATAAGCAAATAAATCATCACATGGGCGATCTAGTATGGTTTCAACAATTCGTTGATGACTGAGTGGATCGGTACCAATTTCGGTTAAGCCATATTGTTGCCAAAGTTGACGCATTACATCATCTAAACTGTTACGCCCCTGAGTTTCAGTGCGAATGGTTAAATCTAAAAACAACCCAAAGAGTGCGCCTTTGGTGTAATAGCTGACAATGGCATTGGCGGCATTTTCATCTTGTTTATAAAACTTGGTCCATGCATTAAAACTTGATTGCTTTAAGGTTTGCTTAAAACGACCTTGACCTCGATATACGCGGGTCATAATTTGGCTAAGCAGGGTAAGGTAACCGGCTTGATCAATACAGTGAGACTTAAAGGTGATTAAATCATCGTAATATGAAGTAATGCCCTCATAAGCCCATAACTGCTCAGTGTAAGACTCTTGGGATAAATCAAACGGGGTAAATTCAGCTGGTTTAATGCGTTTGACATTCCATGAGTGGAAGTATTCATGACTGCACAGTGATAAATAAGTGCGGTAGCCTTTATCTACTGGCGCATCTAATGACTGTGGTAAATCATTACGGGAACACATTAGCGCAGTTGACGCTTTATGTTCTAAGCCACCAAAACCATTATCCAACACAGTGGTCATAAACACATAGCGTTTAAAGGGCGCTGGAGTGCCAAACAGATTGATTTCGTATTCACAAATAGCGCTAAGATCTTTGGCTAAACGGGTCATGTTGGCTCGGTGTTTACCACTTAATACGATATCGTGGGGAACACCTGCTGCGAAAAAGGTCTCGATGGTGAGTTCGCCCATTTCAACTGGATGATCGATTAAGTCGTCATAGTTTTGTGCGCTAAAATCACCAAAGCCAAATTGATCACCTGTGGTTCTGGTCATGCTGGTGGCCAGAGTCCAATGAGCCAATTCTGTGAGTGCCGGCTTAGCAATAGTGACGCTATGGGGTTGTGGCTCAAGCCCTTTTGCCGCTAAAAACACACTGCTGCCATTAAAGAAACCGTGGTTGGTGTCAAGATGAGCCGTTCTAACGGATAAATCCCAAGCGTAGATTTGGTAACATAAGCTAATATCACTACCTTGGTTGTTTAATTGCCAAGTTTGCTTGTCTAATTGAGTGACACTCAGCGGTAGTTGGTTTTCTTTGGCATCGATGTTAATGATATTTTTAGCAAAATCTCGGATCATGTAGCTGCCAGGTAACCATGCCGGTAAATAGAAAACTTGAAATGGGTTTGCGCTTGTTAGCGTTAGGGTGACTTCAAATAGGTGTGCTTTGGGATCGATCGCATGAATATGGTAATGCATAAAGAATTCCGAATGAGTAGGTGAGTCACAATCAAAACGATTGAGCTATAATCTACAATGCTGCCAAAAATGCTGACGTTAAGCAAACGAATCGCATTTTGAGTAAAAGATTGGCTATAAACCTAGTTTTTACTGGAGTGATAGATCAAAGAGTTGATAGTATTATCAATAGCAACAATGCAGTTATTTAATGAGGGCACCCAAATGGCCGAAGAAACCATCTTTAGCAAAATTATTCGACGTGAAATTCCAGCTGATATTTTATATCAAGATGAGTTAGTCACTGCATTTCGGGATATTGCACCGCAAGCACCGACCCATATTCTCATCATTCCTAACCATTTAATCAGCACCATTAATGAGGTTAAAGCCTCTGATGAAAAAGCATTAGGGCGGATGATAACGGTTGCATCCAAACTTGCCGATGAAGCGGGGATTGCACAAGACGGTTATCGGTTAATCATGAATTGCAACAAACATGGTGGCCAAGAGGTTTATCATATTCATATGCATCTTTTGGGTGGTAAACCATTAGGCCCAATGCTGAGTTGTGGATAATGAAAATTAACAGTGATTTTTTTCCGTTAACCGAAGTCGCAAGGCGTTTTGTAAACCAATTAGCTCAATGTCGTCGTTTAGGATTAACCGTGCAAGAAGCCAGTGAACATCATGTGCAGATTGAGTTGCCTTATAGCGAAGATATTATTGGTTATCCAGATACTGGGGTTATTCACGGCGGAGTGATCACCACACTCATTGATACCGCATGCGGCACTGCAGTGGTGTGCGCCATATTGAAAAAATACCAATCGTTAGAATTGTCACCGACGTTGGATTTACGGGTGGATTACATGAAACCTGCTGAACCTCATAAATCGGTTTATGCCTTTGCTGAATGTTACCGGCTCTCATCCACTGTGGCTTTTACCCGCGCGATTGCTTATCAAGACAGTATTGATGAACCTATCGCTCATGCTGTGGGTTCATTTATGCGCATCAGTCCTGAAATGGTCGGTGAAGCGTTTCGCCAAGCGTTAATGGGGAATTTACCTGAGGTTAAATCATGATTGATCAAACCAACGAAAGTACACCGGCGTGTTTAGATGTTCAAGATGTGGTGAAACGCGCCATTGAACTGAACGACTATAGTTATCTACTTGAAAAAGTGCCTTATTCTCAATTTATTGGTATGTCTGTGGCCCGTTTTGGTGATGAAATGGTATTTAGGCTACCGGCCAAAGATGACAATATTGGCAATCCTATTTTGCCCGCTATTCATGGCGGCGTCATTGCTGGGTTTATGGAAATGTCGGCGATTGTACAGTTGATGGTGTTTATGCAGGCCAAGAAAGTACCTAAAATTGTCGATTTCTCAATTGATTATTTACGCGCAGGTTTGCATCAAGATACCTTTGCTGAATGTAAAATTACCCGTCAAGGTCGTCGGGTGGCAAATGTAAGCATGAACTGCTGGCAAACCAACCGAAAGCAACTTATTGCCACAGCACGAGCTCATTTTTTATTGGATTAGCCATGCCTTAAATCTTTATTAAGCCACGGCTTTAATTGCATCGGTTTTGAGAGGGATATTGTATGAAACTAGCTTCATTATGGTTTATCGCGACAACATTGCTATTGAGTGCCTGCGCGCATAATACCGCGGGCATCGCAGTGGATTCTGCGGGGCAAGTGAGGGTTGATAACTCATCGTTTGCTAATGAGGTCGCTGTGGTGGATATTTCAGCTATTATGATCGCTGATTTAATTAAAGCTTCAGCCTTAATTCAAAGTCAATCGAGTACTGACTTGCGCCTACAATATAAATTCACTTGGTTTGATGCCAGTGGATTGACGGTTGAAGATGAAGCAAGCAGTTGGAAGTCGATTAAATTACATGGCAAGCAGCAGTTACAAGTCAGTGCGGTTGCCCCCAATGCGCAAGCGACACGATTTGAGATTTATGTGCGTGAAACCTTCTCTTATTAATATCATCGCGACGTTATTGAAGAGGTTTACGTGATGTGACCAAGCCTGGTAGTTAATAAATTGCATCGTTACGTTATCAAATTGTATTTTTGCGAGTGTAATCATACAGGAGTTAGTTTATAATCGTGATCGCCAAGGGGTGTTCAGTAAAACCTGAACTGAGATGTCTGTATGACAAACCCTTAGAACCTGATCCGGCTTATACCGGCGTAGGAATGGGCCACACTATCGTTAGGTGCACCTCTTATTCTCTACTCTTGCCGGATCTCAAAATAATCATTTGAGGTCCTATGTTCACGATAAATCCTACTACGTTACACCAGACACCCATAGCATTAGCTGTTTTTGCAGCGTTAAGCTCGCCGATTGTTATGGCTAAAACTGCTGATATCGAAAGCGTCACCCCCGAATATGAAAAAATGGAAGTCATTATTGTTAATGCTGATTTTAGTAATATCAGTCTTGATAAAATGCCCTCTAGCGTGACCGTCATTGACGCTCAACAACTTGAAGATGAAGGCGCACAACATTTCGAAGATGTGCTTAACTCTATCGCTAACTTTAATTGGTCCGGCGGCAGCTCTCGTCCTAAATATTTTCAAATTCGCGGCGTTGGTGAGCAAGAACAATATCAAGGCGCACCTAACTCATCAGTTGGTTTTGTGGTCGATGACATCGACTTATCTGGCCTTGGTATGGTGTCGAGCATGTACGACATGCAGCAGGTGGAAGTCTTACGTGGTCCACAAGGCACCCAATATGGTGCCAACGCGTTAGCCGGATTAATTTACTTAAAAAGCAATGACCCCACTGAATCGTTTGAGCATGGTGCAAAAGTCAGCTTAGGTGATGATAATCTTGCTACTCTTTCTGGTTTCAGCTCCGGTCCGCTAAATGATTCAGGCAAATTGCTCTATCGAGTATCGTTAGAGCAACATAACCAAAACGGCTACCGTGACAACCTTTATCTTAATCGCGACGATACCAATGAACGTGACGAGTTAACTGCCAGAGCTAAATTACGTTGGTATGCTACTGACGATCTGCAAGTTGATTTAACCTTGTTACATGCAAATTTTGATAATGGCTATGATGTGTGGACATTGGATAATAATCGCAGCAACACCTTAACCGACCAACCCGGTATCGATACCCAAAAAACCACAGGGGCTGGGATTAAGTTTATTTATACTGGTGTGCAAACATTTGACTTCACCTCGTTAACCTCATTCGCGCAAACCAACCACCATAATGGTTATGATGGCGATTGGGCTAATTCCGATTATTGGGCAAGTAAAGCTTGTACGGCTTATGATGCCGATGGTGTCGTTAATGGTACCGAACCTTGTGTTTATGATTATACCTGGGATAAAGAGGGTGACCGCAAAACCTTAACTCAAGAGTTTCGTCTATCGTCAAAAAATGGCGGACGAATTTGGGCAGATAGCACCGACTGGTTAGTGGGTGTGTATGCGATGAATTTGAAAGAAGATAATGACTTATATTCAGAATACAACACTTATCCAGATGAAGTGCTGCAGTCAAGTTACGATGCGACCAACTATGCAGTATTTGGTCAGTTAGACAGTCATTTAGGCGATGATTATTTATTGTCTACAGGATTACGATTAGAGCGTCGTGATAGTGATTACAGTGACAGTAATAAGGATGGTTTTGCCCCGTCAGAAGATATGTGGGGGGGCCATATTGCATTATCAAAAGTTATTAATGCGGATCATAATGCCTATGTTCGTATCGCCCGGGGTTATAAAGCGGGTGGATTTAATATGACATTACCTGCCCAATTGTCTGACAAGAAAGAGTTCGATACTGAGATCCTATATAACTATGAAGTGGGTTTAAAGTCGAGTTGGTTTGACGGTGAAGTCGATTCTACAGTGGCGCTATTTTATATGGATCGCCAAGATCAACAAGTGGCTGCGTCTTTACAAGACCCTGATAGCCCGCAGCGATTTATTCTTTTTACCGAAAACGCTGGCAGTTCAAAAAACTACGGCGCAGAGCTTGATGCAAAATGGTACTTAACTGAAAATATTGAATTTTATGGTAGCTTTGGTTGGTTGGAAACCGAATATGGCCAATATCAATACAGTGATAAATACGGTTCTACCATTGATTTGTCGGGTCGTGAACTGGCCCATTCTCCTAATGTCACTTACAGTGCGGGCATGACGTATGTCGCTGACTCTGGTTGGTTCGCCAACGTTAATGCCAGTGGTAAAAGCCAGTTTTATTATTCGGACAGCAATGAGTCCCAGTCAGAAGCCTATACCATTTATAACGCACGTCTAGGTTATGAAACGCCGACGTGGTCAGCTTATTTATGGGGCCGCAATTTGTTTGATGAACAATATGGCGTGCGTGGTTTTTACTTTGGCAACGAGCCAGATCAAGACTGGGCAGACAAGCAATACATTCGTTATGGTGATCCGCGCCAATTAGGTGTGACACTAGAAATCCAATTTATGTAATAGCTTATAGCCGCTGCAACCTCGGTTGCAGTGGTTTTTATTAAGGAATAGCAATGAAGTTAACTGCAGAAATCAGCATGTATCCGTTTAATGAAAATTATCTCGATCCGATCCAATGGTTTATCGGCAGAGTGGATAGTTATGACAATATTCAACGAGTCACTAATGCGATGGCAACACAAGTGTGTGGTGAGTATGGCGATGTTATGTCGATGCTAGCCGTTGAAATGCAGGCCGCTCACCAAAAATGGGGCAAGGCCGTTTTTGTGTGTAAATTTATTGGTGGTGAGCTCAACCTTGCTCATAGCGAATAACCACAATGAGTGAGTTACTCTCAACAATACAGCAAGTTTTAGGAGAGGCGTCATTAATGACGTTCTGGGAAGCCATTGCCGTTATGCTGGCACTGGCTTACTTAATTCTTGCTATGCGGACCAATATTTGGTGTTGGTCTGCGGCATTTATTAGCACCGCCATTTATACGGTATTGTTTTGGAATGTGTCTTTGTTAATGGAGTCGGTACTCAATATCTATTATATGGGCATGGCGGTTTATGGTTATTGGCTGTGGTTACATGTGCCGTCCTCGCAGCAGCGAAATCAGCATAATAGTGCTCAGCACAATATAGAGAGCCATCAACTTAACATTACCAGTTGGTCGTGGAGTACTCATGCTGTTGTCATCGGCGTCACATCTTTGGTGTCTTTACTGGTGGGGTATGTTATGGCTAATCATACCTCTGCAGCATTTCCCTATATCGACGCGGCAACCACTTGTTTTGCGGTAGTGACAACCTATTTAGTGGCAAAAAAAGTACTGGAGAATTGGCTCTATTGGGTCGTCATTGATTTTGTGTCTATTTACCTTTATTTCCAAAAAGGCTTGATGTTGACATCAGGTCTGTTTGTTTTATACGTCGCGATGGCGGTTGGGGGTTACATTATGTGGCGCAAGAAATATTATCATCATATTATACAGCAAGATAACGTTGCCCAAGACGTGGTTGGTGTATAGCCAATAACAATACAATCTCCCTAGAGTAAATATTTGATGTCCCAACCCTTGTTATCGCTACCTAACAATGTGCTTGAAATGATGCAACAAATGATGCCAGTAGCATTGTTTCACAGACTCAACGCACAATGTACTGCAATATCGTTCCTCAACACCGGGATCAGCAATGTTAACATTAAGTTATCTTGCGATGACGGCGATAAGGTATTGAGAGTTAATCAACCCCACAGTACTTGGTGCGATAGGGCGCTTGAAGTCGAATGTTGGCAAGCCGCGATGGCTGCTAACATTGCACCTGCATTAATTTGGGTCAGTGATGATAAAAAAGTGTATTTAAGTGAGTTTATTGATCAACCCGACATAGACTGGTCGATATTTTCCGCAATGCACAGTAATGCATCTATCCAGCAGGAAACAAATAAACCTGTTTTAGCCGTTGATGCTGTCCCTTTGTTAAGCGCATTATTGAGTAAACTTAGTGCGTTACCAGTGCCTCGTACCAGTATTACCGTGAGTGTGCAATGGCAACAATATGCGCATCAATTAGATTCTTTAAGTACCACGCAAACCGAACCACAATGGCATCATGCTTGGCAGCAATTGTTACGCTTAAATGGATTTGTTCAGCATTGGTTATCGCAGTTAGAAGCGTGTGTTTTGTTGCCCGTTTTTTGTCATCGAGATTTAACCCCGCACAATTTACTTCTTGGCGGCAGCGTATCGCATCAGCTATTAAGCATTGATTATGAATATGCGGTGGCCAGTCATCCGTTATTCGATTTAGCCAGCGTGATAGCCAGTCATCAACTATCGACAACCCAAGTGAGTCAATTAATTGATAACGTGATTATCCAATATTGCCAAATATCGAGCCTCACAGATGTTGCGGCGGCTAAAGCTGCGTTACCTGCTGCAATAAATTGTTTTTGGTTATTCTCAGCGATGTGGGCATTATTAATGGCAGCTAAAGAACCGCACAAATCTACACAATACTTACAATACTTTACAAAGTATTTTACATTAATTACTTGCTAATATGCTCTGATAAAGTACAAATAAGGTAAATTTCGATAAGGGAATTATCTGTGTCTAAAAAATTGATTGTCCTACTGTTAAGTAGCCTATTATTTGTCGGCTGTTCCACTAAAATAAGCTATTTCTTTTTGGATTGGGCGATAGAGTGGGAGGTTGAAGAATACGTAGACTTAACCTCAGAGCAGCAAGACAAATTTGATATTATTATTGAATCGTTTTTAGTCTGGCATCGCCAACAAGAATTACCCCGTTATCGTGATCAACTGTCTTTATTATCGACATTAACGAATCAACAAACCATGACCCCAGAGCTATGGCTTAAACAAGTGTCAATGGCGAAGGCCCATTGGTCCAGAATTTTCGATTTTGTTATGCCTGATCTGTTACCTATTTTGGCGAGCTTATCTGATGAACAAGTTGATCAGGTACTGACGCAGCTAAAAAAAGAACAAAAAGAATTAATCGAAGAATACGCCGGCAAAGATAAAGCCGAGTTGATAATCGACTCAGATAAAAGAATCGCAAAAAAATTATCAGAATGGACCGGTGATATAACCGATGCGCAAAAAGACATCATTCATCAAGCCAATACGCAACGTTTAGCGACCTTGGATATGTGGCTAGAGTATCGCCATGAATGGTTGAGTCAATTTGAACAAGCGATGAAACGCCGTCAGCAAACTGATTATTTTACCCAACAAATGAAATTATTAATGATCTCGCCAGATGAACTTAAATCTGAGGTGTATCGCGATAATGTTACCGAAAACACCCGTAAATTTGGTTCAATGTTAATTGCGCTTAATCAAACGTTTAGTCAAAAACAACGTAAGCACTTCGACAAAAAATTAGCAGAATTAGTAGAAGATTTAACTGAATTACACTTAGACAAATAATACATATTTATAGCTGTTAATCGCATAAGCTGAAATGTTTTTAATCTTCAGCGGGTCTATTACTACAACAACGATTTCAGCCTAGGTTATTTATGCAGACACTAAGTAGATTATATCAACAGTTTTTAAATGTGATTAAACATACAGAAGGCTTTGCTCCATTAGCGTTAAGGATTTATTTAGCACCAGTGTTAATGCAGGCTGGTTACAACAAATTATCACATTTTGAAGACACAGCCGCTTGGTTTGGTAATCCAGATTGGGGGTTAGGCTTACCGATGCCAGAAGTGATGACTGCTCTGGCTGCAGGCACAGAGTTGTTTGGTGGTTTTTTACTGTTAATTGGTTTGGCGACACGTATTGTGGCACTGCCGATGATGGCAACCATGGTGGTAGCCGCTTTTGCGGTGCACTTACCTAATGGCTGGTTAGCTATTGCCGATGCAAGTTCGTGGTTAGCCAATGAGCAAGTGTTGGCTTCAGCGGAAAAACTGTCTGCAGCAAAAGCGATTTTACAACAGCATGGTAATTATGAATGGTTAACCAGTTCAGGTAATTTCGTTATTCTCAATAATGGTATTGAGTTTGCCATTACCTACTTGATCATGCTATTTGCCATCTTTGCGCTGGGCGGCGGTCGTTACACCAGTGTCGATTATTTTATTTCTCGTCGTTATTTAAACAATACTTAAGCGCTATTTTCCTCAACAGGTGTTAACACAGATGATGTAAAGTTTTGAAAATAACCCACCAATTAAGTGGGTTATTTGTTAACATTAGTATCAGAACTCATCTAGAAGGACCGTATCTTGGACGCAACACAACTGCTACTAACCCGCCAATCAACTCCACGTCTTATTGCCCCTGCGCCGAATGCTGAGCAACTTACATTGTTACTCGATTCTGCAGCAAGAGTACCCGACCATGGTGCCTTGACCCCATGGGAGTTTATTATCGCAATCGATGAAGGTTTGGCTAAACTGGCGAATATTTTTGTTGATGCAGCTAAAAAAAAGGGTGCAGATGATGCTTTTTTAGCTAAAGTTGGCAATATGCCTTATCGCGCACCTATGGTGATTACTGTGGTCGCTAAAACGCAAGCACATAATAACGTTCCCGCTTTAGAGCAGCACATTGCAGCCGGTTGTGCGACGATGGCCATGCAGCAAGCTGCATTTTCGATTGGGCTTGGTGCAGTATGGCGTACAGGCGATTTTGCTTTTGATGCTAATGTTCATCAACAATTAGGTTTGTCGGCACAAGACCAAATAGTGGGCTTTTTATATGTAGGCACACCAGCGGTAACGGCGCCAACAAAGCCATTAAAAAATGGACGCCAATTCGCTCGCTATTTATAAGCGGGAGTAACAGATAATATAAGCCTTAATTTAGCCACGTGGCTCGCTGATGCTGGGATGGTTAAATAGGGCTAGGGCGTCTATTCGTAGAATTCAAGTGGGATTATGTTCTGATAAACATAATAGCCTAATGGTCCCATCAATAAACTGAGCATCGACCAGACAAAACGTTGAGCATTTCCGATAGGTGCTTTCGACATTAAGGCTCGATAGCAAAAGTGAATATGTAAAATTAGTAATGCGATAAGCATTATGACTAACGTAATATCCATATTATCCATGTCATGTTCCTTTGCGTTCTAGCAATGACTTATTTAAGTGTAAACTTAAAATCTCAATTTGCAGTAAAAATAATAGTAATCCATGTTATTAAACGGCTATTCACTGCTAACATCTTTAATCTACTTTAAAAATTAACGGATTAATAGTCTGTAAACTACTAAATATTAATAATTTTTAATTGTTGCACAAAGGTATTAGTTGTCCATCATCATTTATTGAATGTTTGAGCTGAATCCCATTTCGTTGGGGTAACCACAATGGATATTTGTGCATGGTCACGTTAAATAACGGACTATTCATTAGCGTTGTTAACCAAACTCTCACTTTAGGGGATTGGTTGTTGTTAAACCATATCGGCTCAACATTAGCAAATTGGCGAATAAATGGAAAAATAGCAAAGTCAGCTAATGTGACGGTATCTGTGCATAAAAACCGATGTTGATTTAAGCAGGTTTCTAGACGTTGTATAAAGTTTTCTGCTTGTTGTCGATACCAGAGTTGACTGTATTCGGGGTATCTGTCGGCATACTTATATTTATCTAACCAGGGTTTAAATTCATTATCGTTAGCATTAATGAGCGATTCTGTTGCTGGCTTATCTAACCAATATTGCAGTGACTGATACTCGGCTGGGGTTAAGTAGTTGGTTTCAGGTGCTGGGTGCTCAGTTAATGCAAAGCGCATAATATCAATACTTTCACTGATCACTTGGTTATCTGTCGTGACAAGTACTGGTACTGTGCCTTTGGCCGAAATGGCTAACATCTCTGCGGGTTTATGTTTAAGTTCAATTTCACGCACTAACGGATTAAGTTGGCTCAAATGAAGGCTAATACGTGCCCGCATGGCATAAGGACAGCGACGAAAGGTGTACAAAATAGCAGAATTCATTAGGGATCATATCAAATTAAGTCTGGCTAATAGAGTAACGCTTTTAAGGCCTGAATCCCAAAATAAAATGCTCACAACAAAGCAAAAAAGGTGCGTCGGATTGTTTTAGTATTTTTTTGAGTGTGACTTAGGTATACTTGCGGCCGTTTTTTTTGAGTCTGTGCACAGTGTGCCGGCTATATTATATGCACTGGAAATTAAGTTCCAGCCAGCGGAGTTTCAACAGTTATGCAAGAAGCTAAACAAGACATGATCCAACAAACGTCTCAACCCCAAATTGCCGTATGCGCATTATATAAATTTGTCGCCTTACCTCATTTCGAGGCTGTTCGTCAGCCATTGCTCACAGTCATGGAACAAAACGACATCAAAGGTACCTTGTTACTTGCCCAAGAAGGGATCAATGGCACTGTTGCTGGCACCCAATCCGCCATTGAGAATTTATTGGTCTGGTTAGACACACAACCAGGTTTAAATAACATCGTCACCAAGCTGTCTTTTGATGATGAAATGCCATTTTATCGTACTAAAGTAAAACTTAAAAAAGAAATTGTGACTATGGGTGTTCAAGGTATAGACCCGCGTAAAGTCGTTGGCACTTATGTTAAGCCCAAAGACTGGAATGCACTGATTTCAGATCCTGAAGTGGTATTGGTTGATACCCGTAATGATTATGAAGTGAAGATTGGTACCTTTAAAAATGCGCTTAATCCCGTAACCGAGACTTTCCGTGAGTTCCCTGAATACGTCAAACAAAACTTAGATCCTGGCAAGCATAAAAAAGTGGCTATGTTTTGTACCGGTGGTATTCGTTGTGAGAAATCAACCGCTTATTTAAAAGAGCAGGGCTTTGATGAGGTGTATCATCTTGAAGGTGGCATTTTAAAATATCTTGAAGAGGTGGATCAACAGCAAAGCTTATGGGAAGGTGAATGCTTTGTGTTTGACAACCGTGTGGCCGTTAATCACAGCCTTGAAAAAGGCCAATACGATCAGTGTAATGCTTGTCGTATGCCAATAACGGAAGCCGAAAAGCAATCTGAAGCTTATGTTCAAGGTGTGAGTTGCCCTCATTGCATCGATAATATTCCTCAAGAACAACGTCAGCGATTTATTGAGCGTGAGCGTCAAGTGCAATTAGCTAAGCAACGCGGTGAAGCGCATATTGGCAGTGATGTAAAGCAAGTCATTGATGCACGTCGTCAGCAAAAAGAAGCTCAGCGTAAAACACAAGAAAAAGCCAACAGCAAAGGTTAACTTGATGAGTTAACTCATTAGCAGCAAAAAACCCATCAGGACACGATGGGTTTTTTCGTTTTTGGTGAAGTGAGAGCGGCATTAACATCGTAATCAATTTGCAACCGCGGCAGTTTTTTTGCTCTTGGGCTAAGCCATTGCATGATAAATCATTCTCTAATGGTTGATTATTGACTAACGCTAACGTCACGGTTTATTTATCCACCATCAATTTGATAGGGTCAACACTTACCGAACCGGCTTGAGTTAAGCACAATAGCGGATCTAAATATGACTAAAAAATCCACGGCACATGTTTATCGTTGGCTTAGTGTAACCCTTGCCTTAAATGATAACCAAGATATCGCGATGTCGGAAATAAGATTATTTTTAGCTGCCGATGCCATTTAATCTGCTAGAACATTGGTATGCAACATATTGAATAAACGATATTTAACTAAAATTATTACTGGGGAGATATGCTGTAAAGCTTATATTATGAGGTTTTTACGCCTGAATGAGTTATTCCTCAATGTGTCCCCTTGGATAAAACACGATAAATGGTTCAGCTAAGATGATTATTATGTTATTTTGGGCGCTTTTTTAAATTGAACGACTGAAGGTAAGCCAATGTTTGTTGGATTTGATTACGGCAGTGCTAACTGTGCGATAGGGGTGATGGTTGATAATACGGTGGCATTATTGCCATTATCAGCGCACTCAGATTTTATGCCGTCAACCTTGTACGCGATGGATCGCGAGCTGATCGCTGAAGCAGTGTATTGGGGCTTACCTGAAAATTTACAAGCGCAGTATTCTCATTTGCGCAGTTCGCAATTAATGCGAGCAAAACAAATGCGCCATGAACTTGATTTGTCGCCTAATGAACAAGCCGTGTTTGTTGGTCAAGCTGCGATTGATGCCTATTTAGACATGCCTGAAGAAGGTTTTTATGTCCGTTCGCCAAAATCCTTTTTAGGCGCCAATGGCCTGCGAGCAGAGCAGATTGCCTTATTTGAAGACATAGTTACCTTGATGATGATGCATGTTAAAACCCTAGCCGATAAGGCATTAAACGCCAAATCGCTTACGTCTGCTAGCCATGCCGTGATAGGTCGACCGGTTAATTTTCAAGGTATAGGTGGAGAAGACAATAACCTGCAAGCGGAAGCCATTTTACGCCTTGCCGCAATTCGCTCTGGCTTCACTGATGTGAGGTTTTTATTTGAACCATTAGCCGCTGGCATGGACTTTGAGTCAAATCTTAACCATGACAATACCGTTTTAGTGGTTGATGTGGGCGGCGGTACGACAGACTGTTCTGTGGTGAAAATGGGTCCATCATACATTGCGCAACAAGATCGAAGCCTAGACTGCTTTGGCCATTCTGGCCAACGCATCGGTGGCAACGATTTAGATATTGCGCTTGCGATGAGCGGATTGATGCCAAGCTTTGGGGCAGACACGTTAATGATTAACGGTAAACCTATGCCAAGAACCCCTTTTTGGAACGCGGTTGCCGTCAATGATATTAGTGCTCAGCGTGACTTTGTTAGTTTACCTTCCCGTAAGCTCGTCGAGCAGTTAATAAAAGAAGCACAACAACCAGACTTATTAGTTCGTTTACAAAAAGTACAAAAAAATCAAATGAGTTATCAAGTTGTACGCCAAGCTGAAGCCGCTAAAATCAGTTTGTCGGACAATGAGACTATTCAATGTTCATTAGATTTTATTGAAAAAGAGCTGTTTGTACCATTAACGGCAGCGCAGTTTGAGCAAGCTATCAATGAACCTTTAGCTAAAGTTGAAGCGTTAATGAAACAAGCCATGAAAACGGCTATCACTAAAGCGGAGCAACAAAATTGCGATATGCCAACCACTCCTGATATTGTGTATGTAACAGGCGGTACGGCGCGTAGCCCGGCTATATACGATAAAATTGCTAGTGTGTATCCCAATGCCAAAGTGGTGGTAGGCGATCATTTTGGCTCGGTAACTGCGGGCTTAACACGTTGTGCTCAAAGTGCATTTAACTAAGTCAAAGTGCAGTTAACGCATAAAGGTTGACCATTATGCTAAAAAAGAGAATGTTAACAAGCATACTGAGTCAGCAACGAGCTTGGTCAATAGGTTACAATGATAACCATAATGCCGAACGCAATATGAACTAGCATGTTGCTCAGCGGTGGTGGCGCTGATATCGGCAAAGTCAGTTTAGGCCTATTTATCATGAAAGGTATTTCATGAAAAGAATATTATTAAAGACATACCATTAATGTATGCCCTTAATTGCCTAACAACATTTTTTAAACCAGCCTCTTTTGACGATAATTAACTTCCAATATTACAAGGTTTACTGATGAAAAAAATACTCACTGCGTTATGTTTAACGGCACTTCTTACTGCTTGTTCTGACAACGAAGTAGGTGATGTTTCACTTGGAATGTTTACTACGCAAGATATAAAATTAAACATTTTAAAGGATGATATTGTCTCTGGTGTAACGTGTCACATCGCCTCAATAGAAGAAAACCTGAGTTTTTCAGATCCAAGTGATAGCTCTATCTCTTGCAGGCAAACAGGGGAAATCACCAAAGATATGATTGCACAAATAGATAAGAGTAAATCAGGTGAAGTGGTATTTAAAAAATCAAAAAGTATCTTTTTCAAAACGATGAAAATTAGAAGAATATTTGATGCTGACAATCAAACGTTAATGTATGTATCTTACTCTACTAAAGAAACATCAGGAAGTTTCAAACACAGCCTTTCGACTGTTCCACTCTGGGGAACCAAGGCATATGTTGAGCCAACACCTGCTCAATAATGACAAGGGCGGCCCTCAGGCTCAGGGCGCTTGCACGGATTATCTGCTGTCCCGTCATACTGAAGGTGGCATGGGAAGATGCACGGGAAGAGGCATGGAAAGAACCTATTAATTCAGTGGATTGAGTCAGCTAATGTTGATATTTAACCTGCAATGCAAAATAATTATATAGCTGGTTTGTAGCGATAATATTAAGCAGAGGTTTATTAAATATCATATTTCGTCTGGGTAATATGGCAACAATATAAACTCATTTATGGTTTACTCTGCACGATCAAGAGACCGCCATCTTATCGTTAACTCAAAAATCCATGGTATTGCTTCACCTGCGGTTAATGGTGTTGAATAATAAAATTGCTGTAAACGGCACAAAATACTTGTGAAGGCTTAGCATTATTATTCTAAGTAATTTCTGTCCACAAATGGGTTAGGGGGCTTAACCCATTTTTCGCTCTCTATTTACATAAAAGTAAGTTCACAGGCCGATTTTAACTAACTTACGAAGATTCAAAGGGTTATTAATGCTTAGATTTGAACACTGTAATGTCAAAACTTGTACTAATGAATTACTCGCCTTGGGTCAGGGCGACATGAAAATGTGGTACATTTTTGATTGGTTAGATAAACACGAGGAATTACAAAACGGGACTCAAGCAGAAATAATTAAACTTTATGTAAATGATGAATTGGTAGGGTACAGTCTTTTTGAAAACTTTGAAGCCCGTGCTGACAAAAACACTTGTCATCAAGGTGTGACCTATAAAGAGTTGGGTATTATTCACTTCGTAACAGTCATAGAGCATCGTAATAAAGGTTATGCTACGTTGTTGGCCAATGCTTTGTATAAAAATATTATTGAACCAATGTTGGCACGTTATAATGATTTTCATGTTTACGTCATAGCGACTGGTCGAGCTGTCCCATTAATGGAACGGACTGATATCCCTTCAAAATACCTAATCAAGCAATTTTATTCCGATTTATCGTTTAAAGAGAAAGTGGTCAATTACCTAAGAAAACAAGAACAAAATGCATTGAATGCAGTTCCTTGTGAAATTTAAAATAAAAAGCTAACAAGTTAATCTAAACTCACCATACTCACCATACTTATCATAATGCGAATAGTGAGTGTTAGAGCTTAGGCACTCACACGCTTCTGTTCAGAAATGTACCACGGTGCGTAAATCATTTCTGCCCCAAAATAAGTCAGCTAATTAGATTTGAGCTTTTCCTATTTAGCTTTCATC
>TARA_R110000851_G_scaffold131429_8_pt1 | contig 71531 bp, 126 predicted proteins | sample TARA_R110000851 | Tara Oceans TARA_R110000851 (sample SAMEA4397627) | marine metagenome | biome: Polar Biome; feature: [DCM] deep chlorophyll maximum layer (ENVO:01000326); material: water (ENVO:00002006), including particulate matter (ENVO:01000060) such as... | depth 17 m
CATAGCATCAACACCTTTTCTTCTTTTTGAAATCATAGTAGTTATAGCGTGTTTTTCAAGAATAGTATCTCCATCTACACACACAACCCATTCAGCATCTGTATTTTTAAACCCAGCATTTAATGCACTTCCTTTCCCACCATTTACCTTATCTATCAAGATTATATTATTATGATTTAATCTACCTTTTCCATCATATTTCATATTAAATGATTCTTTGACTTTATTAAATGTATTGTCAGTAGAGCCATCATTTATTACAACTATGGTAAGATTTTCATAGTCTTGTCTAAGCATACTTTCTATAGACTTAACAATATTGATTTCTTCATTGAATGCTGGAACTAAAATGGCCACAGAAGGTTTCTCATTATTAGTAACCTCATCAGGCTTCCAAGTAAACCAAGCTCTCCATGTGAAGATATGGTTTGCAATAAAAACCAATAAAGTAAACGCTACAAAAAATGTGGTTAATTCACTCATAATTTAAATCTCTTGCTAATGGTTATGACTCCGAATGTTTGGTTGGTTTGGGATTGTATGATATTTACAAATCCTGAATTGTACATAACACCTACTCCCACTTTAAATGAGTTATAAGTTTTATTTACTGTTGTTTGATTGGATAACCAACCTGAGTCTTGTCTGAAATTGTAGTTGAACCCAGTCCAACTCTCTAACGAAAACTTGTTACCTAACTCGTAACTAATATTAGCTGATGTTATTGACATGAATTCTCCGTCAATAGTTGACCCACTTGTATTTGTTAATGTTAGTGTTCTCCAAGGTTCTTGAGAAAACGCTATCGAGCTTGTAGCTAATAAGATTATTAGTAATAATTTTTTCATTTAATTAATGCCTTACCAAAGGACTTTATTTATTGTTAATGCAAATATACAAATACTTTTTGGTTCCACCAAATTTTATTCAAAAAAAACTCTATTTTTTACTAATTTTTGGTTCGTTACAGTTTTAAGGGAAATGTAGGACTATGTTAAATAACTATTATTACGCAAACTATTATATTTGTTTCCACAAACCCTAAGTTGTGTCATCATGAGTTACATCATAACTTGTAATAATCGGATAGTAAAGAGTATTTCTATCTGTCTCTTGTTATTAACTGTAACTTCATCTTTAAGGTCTTTCACCAACCAATATTCTATACAGTTCTTGCTTACGCATGAGTTAGTTTTATTGGGAATACTTCATTACAATTTTTACCATTACTGGTAGTTACCGTTTAAAGTCAGTGGATAAATCCAAGGGTTTTGCTGACTAGTACTATCAATTTTCGTGTCATAATTTCCCATCAGCTCGTATTATTAACTGCATCAGGTATCCCACAGTCCATTTGTACCTCGGACTAATATCATAAAGATAAGGTTGAGAATCTTTGTGTTGTGTAGCACTCACTAATAGCTACCTCATTTAGCATATATTCCTTTCTCAAGGGAACAACACAGCTAGGATTACTCCATTACAGTCGCTAGATTCTACATCTACTATGTTTCGTTTAATACGTGTCGCTGTGTAACACCATGTTAATTCATGGTTAACATCTTTATTTTTTATTTGGTTCTACATGTATTACACCATCTTTTATATATACATAAGTGTTATAAATACCTTCATGTATATGAATTGGTAAATCATCTACCTCTTCTTTGGTCCAACTTGTTTTAACTGAATGAATAATCACACAATTATTTGAATCAGTTTTAATTTTATATATAGCATCATTATAATTATACCAATCATATGGTACTTTACCATACATAATATCATAATACTCCAACAATACTTCATCAATACCACCTTTTTCACAATATTCTTCTAAGAATGAATGAGGTGGCTGTGGTATTTTTTCATAGAATGTTCTAGCTCTATCTTCTGTATACCCCGTTGCTGATATTTCAAGTTTAGGGTCAGTAGTTACTACTATCTTTCTACAAGTTTTATGGTAGGTAATATTTTTAGCTACAAATAAAACATCTTCACCATTTTCCCCTCCATTTAATGAGATTGCATTATCACCGTCTTTAATTTCTTCATCTGTTGTAAAGTATAGGTGTTGGGGAGAATATCCCCTTTCTATTAACTCTGTAATATCTGATGTACTTCCGTTAGTAACATTAGAAATGTGTGTTAATTGATTACCGTCTTTATGAAGATAAGTATTAATTAATACATCTGTTTTATCTTCTGTTGGTAATGAATGTACCTTCGCTAATTTATTTTCTGTTATCATTTAGTTCTTTTACAGTTTTAACTCATGTGGGAAATATAGGACTCGAACCCATGCAATAGAGTTGAATTTACGTGCTATTGATATTAAATCTTTCTCAACTACTCTAAACCTGTTTACCAGACTTTTAATTAAATTAATCTGTTCGCAAGTTGCTCTACCAACTGAGCTAATCTCCCAATATTAATAAACTCTCTACCCAATTCAGCTATGGGATGTGATTTGAGTTTGGCTTACTCCTGTTAATTCAGGGTTATACTCCACCTCTCGGAGACCTCCACACACATTTCCAATAAACAACTGCTGATACAGTTTAGGGTAGACAACCACTTGAACAGAGTTCTTATGAGTGCTGACTGGTTTAACATCCTGTTTATTTTCCTATTAAAGAGTTATTATTAATACAAATATACAAATACTTTTTGGTTCCACCAAACTTTATTCAAAATATTTTAAAAACACTCTATTTTATCCAACTACAAGTGTTTTGGCTGTCCCTTTGTCTTTGAAATTAAGGTTAGGAATAAATCATTTAGGTACTTCAAACTCTTACCTATTCTTGAGCAGATGATTAATCTGGGACATATCAGCACCCCTATATTCACTATGGGAAGTCATCCCATTTCTCATCATGTGTGACACACTAGCTACTGACAATAGCCCGTATCTTTATTTGATTGATTTTAAACCTAAATCTAAAATGTATTCAAATGCTTTTTTAAATTGTTTATATAAGAAGTTCCATAAATCTCTCATTAAATCTGAGAATATCCAAGTCAATAACGAAACTGGAAATAAGAACCACCAACGGAAAACATTACCCTTTAAATCAGATTTGGTTATATCGTCATAATTTGTTAATTTCCATTTGTCATTATTACCATAAAGTTGTAATAATCTTTTCTTATTAAACTCTCTTTTTCTACCATAGAAAAAGGTCCTAATTAATGAATGAACCAAACCAATTAATAAGTATATACCTATTAATTTAAAGGTAATATAATCAGTGATTTGAAAATTTCCAAAGAATTTAGTTGCTAAAGCAAATATTGTAAATGACACTAATGCTACCCACCCATTTTCAGTAACTTCTGAAATGAATAAAGTTACTATGAATACCGCTGTTATAAAGTAAAACATTAATACGCTACCCATGAATATAAATTCAGGAAAATTGTTTACTAACTCACTCATAATTAATTACATTTAACTTCTTTAATAATATACTTACCTTGAACCACACCATAAGATGAAACTTCTTGGAATGTGTGAGTTACTGGTTCATAACCCACTGGCATTGGTTCATAACTATACCATAATTGTGCTTCTTTCCAAGTAATATTACCTACCATCATTCCACAAGGGGCCTCAATCTCAGCAGTACCGCCAAAGTTTTTAGCTCTTGAGTTTTCAGTACAAGATGTTAAAAATAATGTTAATACTAAAATTGCTAATACTTTTTTCATAATTTAATTGATTTTAATTTCTGATACAAATATACCATTACTTTTTGGTTCCACCAAACTTTATTCAAAAAACTTTTTAACTTCTCCCATTTCATCTAGCCACTCTTGGGGTAAGGATTTAGCATTGGTGTGCTCTACAAAGTGTTTACGCCACATAATGATAAAACCTTCAATGTCTTTAATATTCTTCATTAGAAGTGATGTGGCAGATTCAAACTCTATTTCCTCACCATCTAAAATATTATCTAAAGAATCATAGAAAAAGTCTTCAATGTCTGATACCATGCGTTGCTTTCTATCACCTTCAATCCATTCAGAATAGTTTTCAAGTGCATGAATAGAACGACTCACCCTTTGTACATCTTTGGTATAAGATTCAAGGTTAAATTGAGCTAGTAAATCATCTTTTAAAACATCAGCTTTTAACTCATATTCATTATGACACGTTTTACATAAACATAAAACATCAAATGAACTTTTAGATTTATATTCATCTGGGAAATACTTTCTATATTGATATGGTACAACGTGGTGTTTAGTTAGTTCATTACCTGACCCACAAACCACACAACAATTTGATAACTCTAACTTGTAATATTCACCTCTGTCTTTATCACCTTTAGATTTAAAGGTGAGTTTGAAGTCTTTATCGTTAATCATAACAGCTAAATCTCTATCCAGATACCAATTCATTCTTTTGGTATCTACATGTGCTAAGAATCCATCCTCTATTGAAAACATCTTATGATTACCATAAGGTTTTTTATCTAAACTACGACCAGCCATTAACTATATAAGTTTTTAAGATTTATTAATATCCTATTTGTTTATTAGACCTTTTAAGTTTAGAGTCAATTGTCATAACCTTTAACTTCTTATCTAAATTATCATTGCTTTGTGATATCTCAATTATTATTTTATCCAAATCAATTTCTCTTTCCAAGGTTTCTGATTTATTCTTAATGTCTTGTACGGATTCATATATAAAGGCACCCGTTAACCCTTTCATTTTAAAGAATTCAACCAATTTACTATCAGTTAATATCTTAATATCTTCTTCAGTTATATTATTATGCCTCTCATTCATAATACTCAATGACTTTTTAATAATATTCACAATGTTATCAGAAGTTAATTCATCAAAGAATAAAACTTTATTGAATCTACCTGGTCGCTGTGCCGCTAAATCAATCAAGTGTGGCGCATTTGTACTAGCAATAATACCAACATCATCAGGTAATTTATCAATACCATCTAAGATATCTAAAAAGGCCCCTAACAATGGACTAACACCACTTGAATTTCTATCCCCTAAGTATAAATCAATGTCATCTAATATTACAACACACGGTGCTAAGATTTTAGCCAAATCAAATTTTTGTTTTATAATTTTACAAATATTTGTTTTTATTACTGTAACACCTTGTTTATTAAGGATATTAGTAATTGCTCTAGTCGATTCTGTCTTAGCCGTACCTGGCACACCACTAAACATATAACGCTGTAGAATATTTCGTTTCTCAAATAATTTAACGTACATTGAAATGTCTTCAGTTAACAGTTCTGGGAGGTATACATCATCAAAAGTTATATCTTTTAACTTTCTAATGTCCCATAACAACGCCTCATCTTCAATTGTCATATAACTCCCCTTTAATTTTGAGTTATCTACCGCTAATTTAAATAAAGTCTCATAAATCTCACTAGATTTAACAACTTCTTCATCTAAACTTGTCATTCTAACTACGTTACGAATTAACCCATTTTCTTTAAATGCCATTAATACCATTGATAGTAAAATACCATTAAAATCTAATATTACCGAATAAGTAAAAGTAATTGGTGGGTATTCAGGTAGATTATCTATAAAGCTATTATCGTTATCTAAAATACCTTTAATAGTAATACCATCTACTGTTGGTGTACTTTCATGCGCTCTTTTATGATTCAACTTGTTAAAGAAATCAAAGAATATTGCTAATACTGGTTTATTGGTTTCAGTATAAAAATGAATCTTTGTTTTATAATCATTCGTAGCAAATTCCTCTTCATTTAACCATTCGTTTTCATCATCAATATAATTTTCTACTAACGTTCTTTCATTACTCATATTTTTATATTTTAAAAATTTTATCATACATAGCTTTTCACACTTTATATGATAACAATACTTAATTAATTATTGATTTACCCTAGAAAATAATTCTTATCTAAGGGTTTTATTATGTAATTCAGTAGCATATTCTAATGCTTTTTCTGGGCTATTAAATTGCTTAGCTCCCATTATTTTTCTACTAGTATTTGTTACTACGAAATACCCACCTTTTGTACCTTCAAACTTGAATCTTACTTTGAAGTTTAATCCAATTGAGGATTTTGTGATTTTACTGAATTTAATTTTTTTGTTTGCCATTTTTATTTTTATTTTTATTTAAAACAAATATACTTAAATTATTGTTTGTAAACAATAATTTCTTTTACTTTTTCTAATAATCTTTTTTGAGAATTGTGTGACTTGGCTCAATCAATTTTTATTAATTTTAATGCTCTTATTAATCCTTCTTCCAATGCTTCTTCATAAGTTACAAAATCAGCACCATTATATTCATACCCCGAAAACCAAAACCTTGGTAAATATCGTCTTGAAAGCTTTAAACCTGTAGGGATGGCATTAACTTCAATATGATACACTTCCCTCAACCATTTTTGCAATAAAGATTGGGTAGGTGCTGAAAACCAATCTTTATCGAAAGAGTTCCAGTCTCTAAATGTGGAGCATGGCATAGGTTTTACCGTATTATACCACGTAAAAGAATTGCGACAATCCTCTAAAAACCCCTTTTCTTTAGCTAATTTAGCTGTATCGAAACTAATTAATTGTTCTTCCATTATTTTTCCCACCATTCTTTATTTGCAATATCCTCTTCAGTTTCTATCTTGTAATCTTTAACAATGACCTTTAAGTTTCGCTTTTCAGCTTCCAAAATCATGTTTTTAGTCCCTTTGGATTCTCCATCCCAGAAAGCTATTAAAGCATCACCATACTCAGCCATATCTCTATTCCTTATATGACCAGCTGCTTTACCTAGTTCATCCCAACTTGCGGGGAACTGCTTAACTTCATAACCCATAAATTTGGCAAATTTTTCACCCAATTTATCAGCTCCATTTGCGGCACCAGAAACAATCTCAACATTAGATTTATTTTGTAACATATGCATACATACTTTACAAAGTAATCTGAAATCATTAAAATCTCTACCACCAGCTATTATTACTCTAAATTTTTCTTCCATCGTTGAATATTTCAGTGCTCTCAAACCCAAGACCTTGTTCATTCTCGTAGTTTTCCAAAAAGTCTTTTATCAGTTTAGCAACTGCTTCAGGTGGGTATGCAGCCCAAGGGCTCACGGTCTTTACTTCTAATTTATATACTGTTGCCATAATTAATTACTATTTTATTTTTTTTAATCTTTTTACTATAGAGAAAGTCCAAATCGTTGGTACTGCAATATAGGGTAATATTGCCAGTGCAACCTCTAACTTTCTAGGTATCCAATTTACTGCGTCATAGCCATGAAAAATCACCCTGTAACCACCTAGTGTAAGGACCCAAAGGACAATGTAACACATAATGGTAGTAAATGTGAGCAATATTAACCACATTCCTATATACTCAAGAAGCGGTCTAAATATTGACACTAAGTCTTTTTTAATAATTTGAAGTATAACCTTCTTAGTTTCCATAACTTTTCTGTAATAATTAAAATGATGCTGTTTCGTCAATACAAATTTGTTCAACTAATCCTACTAAACCAGAACGTTTATTTGGGGTATCATGAAACTCATGTTTATCAGGACCATTGGTAACAAATATTTTACCATTTTGGAATGTAACTTCTAACGATAATTCAAATGAAGTGATGTTTTCACCACCACTACCATAATTTTCGTATTGGAAGTCCATTCCATACCCAATTAAAATTGCTGCTATTTTTTCCATACACAAATATACTTAAAAAAAATAAGATAACCAAATGTTTGATTATCTTATTTATAATTTTAATATTTTGCCGTCCGTGAGGGAATCGAACCCTCGGCCTCTGGGAGACAACCAGAAATGTTAGCCACTACACCAACGGACGAAATAAATGTGGAGATACCGAGGTTCGAACTCGGAACTGCTGAGTGCAAGTCAACAATGATAGCCAGTTTCACCATATCCCCATTTGTAACGTTTAGTCTGATAACCTTACGAAGAGTTGTTACTTAATTAATTGCTTTGTTATATAATAGTTGAGCAAGGGAAAGTTTCACATCTAAACCCGTCAGCAGCACTAAAAGCCCCCATTTAATTTGTTGCTTAGGTTGGATTCGAACCAACGTCTCTCAGTGCGGAATTACGTCCCATTTTAAAAAGAGATTCGAACTCCTGACAACCCTTCTCCAAGCGTATTAGTCCACTATACGACTAAGCAATTTGTGGAATTGAAGAGAACTCGAATCTCTCATAACCATTTCAACGCCTCTGCACGTTGCTATACAATCCCATTTAATTTTTAAACCCAATGGGATTCGAACCCATATCTCGCTCTGAGCAATCCTACCATTAGACGATAGATTAAGGTAATTAATAACCTCGATTTGCAAATCTAGTACTGTCGATGGGATTCGAACCCACATTACCCACTGTGAAAAAGTGGTGTTCTGGCCAGTTAAACTACGACAGCATTTTTGGGTAGAATCATTGTGCACAATGTCTACCGAGACCAAGTTACTTGTTCTAAAACTTCACAGAACACAGCCTTACTTGACACATTAATTCATTAATTCTTTATCAATTAATTCTTCAATATTATCTAACAATTCCTTAAAATTACCATCATATTCATTAATTAATTTTCTTCTGATATCACCACGTTTTGACTCAATTTTAAAATTCTTAACACTTGTTTTAATTTCCCAACCTCTTTTAAGATACCAATCTAAATTTTTGGCTTTTATTGGTGAATGTGAATAGCTATTTTTAGTTGTTTTACTAACGACACAATAATCTTCATTTTCATCAAGCCCAGTGTTATTTTCTTTATATTCATTAATTTGAGTTTTATTACATTTTACCCAACCTAATTCTAAATGATATGGTATTAAATAATTAATAATTAACCTAATTTTACCATCTTTAATCATATGTTCAAATTTGACTTTTTCCCATTCAGCTTTATTAAACCCTTTTACATAATATTTTTTCTTCTTTTCTACACCACCTTCTACCATATTAAGACAAAACCAATTATTTATGATATCTGAGGTTACAATTTCTTCTTCTCGTTTAACCAATTCTTTTCTAGAGTCACAAAATTCTAATATATGTTTTTGATATCCATCAATTCCAAATCTTTCAATGTCTTGAGTTAACCTCTTACCACTCCCCATGTAAGCATCCTCAAGATTATCTGTACTGTGAATTCCAATGTAATATTTACCGTTGAAAGTGCTTTCAATTAGATAAACATAATGATATTTTTTATTCATAATTTATTTTTTGTAAATACAAAATGTGGGGTTTTACTTAACACCTTGTAATATTTAAAAGGATTCGAACCTTTCTACTGCCCCAACGCTTTAATTAAGCTACTATCCTCAATGGATAGGAAGGATTGTTCAACTTACCTTCAACTGATGAGGGGTGCCCTCTACACTACATATTATCGGGTCCTAGCTAGAAACCCAGTCCAAAAGATGTACGGTCTTTCGGATTTGCGGAAATAATCGGACTCGAACCGACAACAAACCATTGAGGTTATTCCTAGACCAAGATGAATATTTCTATTCATAAAAGATGGTTAATCTTCCGTCCACCAGCTATGCTAAGCATGGTTTTACCCCTATATTTCCAGTGGAGATGATGGGACTCGAACCCACATACTTCGCCTTGCAAAGGCGGTGCTAAGCCAGTTTAGCTACATCCCCATAATATAGTCTTTCCCATTGTCATACTCAATACCTATACTAGTCGTAACCTAGCTCTTTAGGTGTTTGTGGAGAAAACTGGACTCGAACCAGTGACGCACCCCTCTGCTGAGGCCGCTCTACCTTAAGGTTCATTTATACCAATCCTATGTTTTTATGTACACTTATTACATAAGATTCTCTATGTACCCCTCTGAGCTATCTCTCCATATTAAAGTACAAATATAAACTTATTTTTTAATATAAACAAATTTATACAATACTAATTTTTTAGTAACCCGAAAGCCCTCGGTTCTAGTGGCCACTAGATGTAAACATATTTAATTTAATACGTAATCCATTAAATCGTCTACTAGGGTAGTCGAAGCCCTATTACTATTGTGCTGCGAGGTGGAATCGAACCACCGACACTCGCATCTTCAGTGCGATGCTCTACCCCTGAGCTACCGCAGCATTAAAGAAACGTGGTGAGAAGGACCACTAGGGACTCGAACCCTCTTGCAACCAGCAAAGTCGCCCTTCAAGGCTTCACCAAGCCAACGTTTCTTTGTGAGGGCAATCAGATTCGAACTGATATCTTTCGGGCTTCAACCGAACGCATAGACCTACTTTGCTATACCCCCTTAGCGTCTTAGTTGAGATGCATCTCATGTAGAGCCTAAGACAGACTTTTTCTACTTTGGTAGTGCTAATGGGACTCGAACCCACATTTCCCACCTTGAAAGGGTGGTGTCCTACTCCTGTTTAGACGATAGCACCATATTTAATATCAAGCGGTCTATGAGCGACAGTCAGAAATGTTAACCCCTACACCAATAAACCGTTTGTGGGTTTTAATCAGAAAACCCACCATTTTCTAGTAATTCAACATGCGACTCATTTAAATTTGACATATCCAATGCTTCTTGAATTGCATTGATTGCCGCATCATTTCTATACATCTGCATTTGTTTTTCGCTTTGGTATCCATCTGGTGTACACAATTTCAAATGCTTCTTATATAATTTACTCGCTGTTATCATAATTTACTTAATTCTAGCTTCAACGTTTGGATTTTCCTTTGTTGAGACGCTACGTTAATTTCCACACTGTTAGAACTTTTCTTCGTTAACGATAATGTCAATTCATCTTCTAACATTTTAATTCTATCGATTAACTTTTTCCTTTTCTTTTCAATTTTCCCCATTTTCCCTTTCAATTTCTTTCATTCTCATTGAGATATAAGCATTAGGTGAACAACCTTTAGGTAATGTTACAATGTTTGTATATCCATTAGCTTCGGTAATTTCAGAATCTCTTTCATGGATACCAGCACTATGCTTATCACCATAACTACCAGTAACTTTACCACTGGCTGGGTCTATATCACCCCAATTCTTTCTACCTTTACCTAGGGTATTATCAATCACCTCTACTTTAAATTTTACATTCTTTTTCATAACACTTTCACTTCTAGCGGAATAGACGGGAGTCGAACCCGCTCCGTACTGGGAGACAACCAGACATCTTAGCCATTTGACCTCTATTCCGTATATAACAAAAAAAGACCCATCTTCCGATGAGTCTTGTCTTTATTGTTTATTATTATTAAAATAACTTAACTTTCATTTTTGACAATTCTCATCCCTCCCAGTCCAAAATCGGCCTCGGCTGCAAAAAAATCAAATTCAAATATGTTAATTAAGTTTCTCATTATTTCTATTCTTGTGATACTTTATTAGTATCGTTGTTAATATATAGTACAAATATACGTAATGTTTCTACAATAAACAAGTTTTTTTTGTACTTTTTTTTACTTTTTTATTTAAATTGCTCTATATGAACGCTTTGCGTTCCAAGAAAATCTTTTGGCACTACCTAAATAACTCATCCTAGATGCATTATTATTGACAGTTGTTCTACTAGAGTTAACGTTTCCGTTACACATACTTACTTCATTATTCACTTTCATTGTATTTTATGTTATTAATTTGAGCCCAATTAATAGGATTCCGCTCATTGCTGGCAATGATAAGAACAATGCTATTAATTCTAGCGTTATTTTTCTTTCTTCAGTTAATTTAATTTTTGCTTTTATATTCATCTTTTATTGACGTGTTAGTTAATAAATATAAACAAAAGTACGTAAAAAACAAGGTAAATACAACCAAAAAAGCACTTTTACCACATTATCATATTAATGCTGGTAAAAGTGCTTACTCACTAATTTTTAGTCCTTAAATTTTATATTTCCATTTACGAAAACATTTTCGTAATCAGAATTTAACAATCACTATTTTTGTAAAATTGATAAAGCTTTATTTATTTCATCATCCATAACGTCAACATTGTCAAATATTGCATATGAAAATCCGTATTTTTTATTTCTACACATAATAACACTACCTTGGTCATACGGAACCCCTATTACGTGTAATAACTCTCTGTATAGATTTATTTTTAGAATTAATCTATCAATCTTTAGCTTTGGTGAAAGTTTGATACCAGATTTTAGAGGTGGTTTATTTGAAGGAACATATTCTGCTAACCCATTTATATCATCTTGGTCTTCTGGTACAATTAAAATGTACTTTACCTTAGAATATAATTTATCTTGTACATCTACCCCCCTATCAAATGTTTTTCTAATGAATTCTGCAAAATAAACATTAACTAGAGAATCGTTCATCATCACCCTACTCTCTAGAGAATCTTTCATGACTACCCTATTCTGTGAATAACCATAAAAAAAGGGTAATATAACTAGGGAAATTAAAATAAATAACTTTTTCATATTTTTAATTTAAGATGAAATTACGCTTTATTTTTCAAAAAACCTAATTTTTTCCACTTTTTTTTTAATATTGCGACTCTTCTAACTCCCCTATCGTTAATAGTTTCATCTTCGTTAACATACTCTGGATGTTTTTCAGTATAGTATTTAAGAGCATCTTTACCACTCATTTCTACTATTACTTCAGCGTCTTCAATTATTTTATTAAGTGCAATTATTTTATCTAGTAACTCATCACTTTGAGTTTCTATTAAATCTTTTTGTAATTGTTCTCTAATTGGATATACTGTTTCTAAAGCTATTTTCAAGTTTTCTCTACGAGCATTGCTTTCTAATTGTAAATCCTCAAGGTTTTTCATACAAATAATTTTTTAAGCTCAGCTTCAAGAAAAGCTATTTTGCCATTTAAAGTGTTTATTTTGTTATCGTAGTCATTCGAGGTTGTGTTTACACCAGCGTTAGCTGATTTTAGTCTTGATAACTCTCTGTTAACTACATCTGCTTCTTTTACTAGTGCATCGTATCTAGTTGCTTTTTCTTCTTGTGTCATAATATTAAATATTTTATAATTCAATATAAGACAAAAGAATTTAAAATAAAGGTTATTTTAACCTTTATTTTAAAACTAAATATATAAATAATCTTAAAAGTTAAATTATTTTTAACTATTTTTCTAAGGGTTCGAAATTACCTTTTCAAAAAAAGCTCTAGGCATTTCACCATTCATCGCCATGAATTCATCTTCAGACATAACACCTTCATTGGCTTCCCACATAGCTCTACAAAAAACTATATAAGCTTGTCCATATTTTTTACTCATAATTTTAAATGAAAATTTAAAATTTGATGTGTCTGATTCTGGGTCCATAACATTTGCTATGAAATTATCCCAAGCATCTTTTTTAACTTCCATTTAAAATGTTTTAAAAGATTAATGTACTACTAGTGGGATTCGAACCCACAATCAACAGTTTCTAAAACTATTAGGCTTTGCCAGTTTCCTCATAGTAGCAAATTGTAACACTAGTGGGATTCGAACCCACAATCCTTTGATTTTGAATCAAAGAGGTTTTGCCAGTTTCCTCATAGTGTCATTTGTAGGGGTGACGGGATTTGAACCCGTATTCAAAAGATTTTAAGTCTTTTAGGTTTTGCCAGTTTCCATCACACCCCCATATGGGCATTTGTAAAGTACCTCCACTAGGAATCGAACCTAGGACCCTCTCCGTGTAAAGAAGACGCTCTAAACCACTGAGCTATAGAGGTGTTTGATTATTGGGTAGGGTATGAACTTACATTTTTCTCCTTCGAGAAACTTTTACTTAAATTACCAATAAAACTTTGTAAATCACCAATTTACTCTTGATTCATCCCAGTTGGTTAAACTGTATTGTGGGGATGACGGGACTCGAACCCGTAAGCCCCTTACGGAGCACAAGATTTTAAGTCTTGCGTGTTTGCCAATTTCACCACATCCCCGTGATGTTAATTTAGAGATAATAGAGGGAATCGAACCCCCAACTAAAACGTTTTGTCTGACCCAAGCGAACTAGCATAAGCCCTGTCATATTACCAAGTAGCCCCAAGTGGAATTGAACCACTGCCCCTTCCATGTAAAAGAAGTACGCTCCCATTACGCCATGGGGCCAAATATTATTTTGAGCACTAGGTGGGACTCGAACCCACGACTTTCAGGTTTGCAATCATCTTCCTTGGCCGCTCGGACACTAGTGCATAAAAAAAGCTCGATAATTTCTTATCGAGCTTTATAGTTAGTTAATTTCTTTTAATTTTTCACGAATTAAAATGACTTTGATTAACTGCATAGCTCGATGTGTTAGTGACTAAGACCAACAGACATAAAGATAATAAGTTTAATAAAGTTTTCATTTCGTTTCTTTTAATAATTTAAGAGACTGTCCAGATATCTATCCTTTCCCATTTGGGTTTGTCCAGATGTATATCCTATCTCTTTGTAATATATAGTACAAATATACGTAATGTTTTTATAAAAACAAACTTTTTTTGCACTTTTTTTAATCTTTTTTTTAACTAACTGATTTACAGTTATTTATTTCTTGGTTTGGTATTTAGAGTTGCCCTATATTCATTAAGTATATTCTGATGTATATCTAAAGCCTCTAAATCATCAGTTTCAATTGCTTGTATAAACTTGGGTTTAAGCTTTAGTAATAACTCAAGAAGTCCATTATTCCAATCTCTTAGTCTGGCTGCTTCGTCAAAGTCTTCAATTTCCACTGCATAGTCTAATTGGTCTTGATATGTCATTAATTCTACTTCATCAAAGTCAATATCTTTAATATTGCCATTATAGTTGAAAAATGAAAAGGGGTTATCATTTGTTGAATTCATATTGTAATTGTATTCTAAATTTGGGTTTGAAAATGTTATATCAGTAAATGAAATACCAATGTTTTTTAAATAGATTTGGTATTTAGGTCCTTTATCGGTTGACCACCTTACCCTTGATAATTCCCATTCAGTGCCTACAATAGTTTGCACTTCATCAGGCTCACCTAATTCCTTAACACTCTCAGGGGAATTACTACTTGAATATTCTAAGTTGCTTAGTATTTCATCAATTTCTTCTTTTGGGAAGAAAAAATTTAAAATCTGTCGATTACTCGGAATTTCTTTTTTATTTAAAAAATTGTTATCCATAACTTAATGCAAATATACGTATTATTTCTTTATATCACAAAGATTTGGCCAGTTTTTATCTTTATCTGACATTATAGCTTCATCACTATTAACATACCAATGAATATTTAAACTTTCATCAAAAGGGTTAACTCCAGCTTCAGAATCTTTATTATAAATATTGTCACACTTATAACTAAACACACTTTCATCTGTAATAACTGAGAATCCATGTGCAAAACCTCTAGGGATATATAATTGTTTTTTATTTTCACCGCTTAAATGAACGCTATAATGTTGACCATATGTTTTTGAATCTGGTCTCAAATCTAAAGCGATGTCTATTACTGACCCTTCTACAACTCTAACTAATTTGGCTTGTGCATACTCACCTTTCTGGTAATGAAGACCTCTAACCGTAAATATATCAGACATTGATTCATTGTCTTGTACAAACACTGGTGATATACCAGTTAGCTCTGCGAACTTTGCTTGATTGAAGGTTTCTAAAAAGTAACCTCTTTCATCTTCAAATACTGTTGGTTCAATTACAAATAAACCTTCAAATTCTGTTTTTATTATTTCCATCATTTAATTTTTTTAGTAGGTTTAATACATTTTTAATTGTCATTTCATTATAAGTGTTTTGACCTAACCAGATACAATATTTAATCAAATCTAGGCTATCTACGTCTCTATCTTTCTTACCCTTATACTTTCCACCTATTATATGAAATTCGTCCTTAAAACGTCTAAAAATGTCGCACCTAGGGTTTTTATTAACACCCATGGTCTGATTAATACCTTTAAGTACGAAATTATCTATTTCATTGTACTTAACCATGTATCTATTACCTAATTTTAGCTTCATACATGAAATAACCATGGCATTATCGATATGTACATATCCAGAAGTTTCATCACCGAAGTCGTTAGTCAAATTGTTTAGAACAAGTTTACGTGTACCATCGGGATTATTAATAAACTTTTTGAATGTTCCAAATAATGTTTTTACCATATTACAAATATACCGATTTTGAGGTCATAAAACAAGATTTTAGATTTACTTTTTAAATTATTCTCTTATATTAAGACATGGGAATAATTTATTTACTAACAAATGGTGAAGGCCAATATAAGATTGGAATCACTAAATATAATGCTAAAAAACGTATTAAAAGTGGTCTGCAAACTGGTAACGGTGATGAAATCACTGTAATTGAAGAGTTTGAGTCAAAATATAATAGAAAGATTGAAAGTACCCTACATAGAAGATATAAGGCTAAGCGTTTAAAAGGAGAATGGTTTATGTTGGAAAAAAAAGACATTCAGAATTTTATTTCTGAATGTCAATCTTTACATAATAATTTTGAATTTCTTGAAGATTCAGGAAACCCCTTTATTTAGTCCTTGAGTATGTCCCAATTTTATTAACATATTCAAAAGTTAGTAAAATATAATGTTGACTAGTTTTAATAATGAAGTCACTAAAAGGGATTCTAAAGTTGACATCAACATAATCTTTAAATAATTTTATTGATTCACCAATTTCTTCTTTTTCAAGTCCATATTTTTCCTTAACCATTCTACCATTAAACTTAAGATTGGTAAGGACTTTTTTAGCGTGTTCATAATTAATTTCACCCAAATGTAAATCAATATTAGCTTCAGGAAACACCTCTCTTATAACATCAATAACATTTTCTTTTGTTGATGCTACTGAAATTTTATCATAATCGGGGTGTGCTGGTTTATCTTTAATGTAATCTAAGAAAGACATGTAAGACGCTCGTTTAAGATTTCTCTCACGGTTAATCTTATTTAACTCACTTAATTGAAACATTTCAGGGTTGAATAATGAAGATGACATTGCATACTCAAATATTTCTTCAAGTGTATCAAAACCCTCAACCCATTTATCGTAATCAAGACCCAAGAATTTGAAAATCTCAGGATAATCTTTGGATACTATTATTTTGGTTTTAGTATTTTGGTCACTATAATGATTATACCATAACCCTTCTTGACCATACTTAAAGCCGATTGATTGTGCCAACCTACCAATGAAATTCCCAAGGTCATTAAACGCAAGGTAATGGTAATTAGAATCAAAGTCTTCTGAATTTACACAAATTAAATCTACTTGAACTTCTTTATAATCAAAAGAGAATGCATTACCATTATGAAATATTTCATTTGGGTTAAATTCATTTTCAATAAAATTTCTAATTGATTGACCACCAAGGTTTAATAATGATGTACCTTTGGTATCCACTATAATGTCAATATCACCAAAAGTTTCTTTATTATTATAAAATAAAGGTATTGTAGCTCTATCGAATTTACGTTGAAGTGTATCAATTAATTCTTTACTTACAGTATCAAATTCTTCTCTACTATAACGTCTTGTTTCTACTGATTTTAGTGCTCTCCCACCCATAATTTTATTTTTTTAATTTTTTAACATTAACCAACTTTTCACTTCTAATGTAAAATTGTTTTTCAGGTATAGGTATAACACCTGAGCTGTGTTCACCAATAACTAAATCGATACCAGAACCATTAGTTGGTGCAATTGCTATTATTTTCATTTTATATTTTAAAAATATTCTTATCCATCTTACTTAAAGGTCTTAACCTTTTGAAATTGTAATTGAATATTTGTGTTGTTTTAACTTTCTTTATTCTTTCAGAAAACCTTAACCTTTTCTTTTTGGTGTTTATAACCCTGAAACCATTATAATTATAATTTTCAAGGAAGTTAAATCTTATCCAAAACTCCGCATCCATGACACAGGCATAAAACACTTTATTCTCATAAAACTTCATTTTTTAATTCTTAACTGAAGATGATGTCATTTCATCCGCATACTTCACCAATTCTTCCCCAATAGTCCTTGCTTCATCATAATTCATATAAAGAAGAAAGGAAAGTCCTTTACCATCACCATTACCAACTTCTTCCCTTGATTCTAAGCATAAACCCGTTTGTTCTTCGTTAGGTTGTATTGAGACAGACTGCTCTCCATCTGCTGTAAATATTTTAATTTCTTTCCAAGCCATTGTTATTTATTTTATTATTTTTACAAATATAAGGTAAATTTATTTACCAACCAAATATTTTATTGAAATTCTATTAGATAAGCGATTGTACATTGCTTTCCATCGTATATGATAAATTCATCATTTTTAAGGTCGGCACCACCATGAGCATAAACACTATCATACCCTTCTCTATCCATTACACTCTTTGATAATGAGTAACATGAACTATCATGATTAGTAATATCCTTTTGTTTGCCATGATAAACATCATATAAAGCTAAAAACCCCTTATTTGAGTTACCACCAGCCCAATAAGAACCTCTAACTGAACTATAACCCAATGATTTTTGAGCTTTGTTGGCGAAGTAAATTCCATCACCAAACATTGAACCAGTGTGTTGCACACCAGAAGGTCTAATCATCAACCCAGTTTGCATAATGTTGAACCAGTTTTGATTCCTAGACCCGTGCCAGAATAATTTCCTATCTTTAAATCTAGCTTCACTATAGTGCTTATCAAAGATAGCTTGTGTTTTTCTATTGACACATTTGTAAATTGTTTTTGCTCTATCTTTAGTGGAGCCCATTAACTTTTCTATTAAAGCTAATTTATCAGAGTCAGTTTCAACTGAAACCTCTAAACCCATTTGCTCTAATAGTGTAATTTGTTTATCAGTCTCACTACCCTTATCATCAGCATCAACAACATCTTTCTGTTGGGAGATAAGTTTTACCTGACCAGCCATTGTATCTAACGTATCTTGTTCATTAGATAAAAAGTCATTAATTTTTGAAACGTCATTAGGTGTGTCAGCTTTTTCTAATAGATAATCTCTAACGTCATTCATTTTTCTTGGTATAACGGTATATAATTCAATTAATAAATCATTAATATCTTTTATATCCACACCAAGTTTCACTTTATTCGCAGCCTTGTTTAAAATCTCTTGGGCCGCATCAATTTGTGCTTGGGTTACAGATTCTTGGGTAACCTTGTAGTTTGTTTGAATCGATTTATTTGCGAAAGCCATTAGGTCCTCAAATAACGCCTTTACTTTAGAGTCTTGTATATCAACAACGTCACTTGCGGTAGAACCGCTTGATGTAGATGTTGCTTCAGAAATCAAATCAGTTACGTCCTTATAACCCTTTCTAGGATTTGTCTTACTTCTTAATACCTTATCCCATTCATAAGCGTCTTTATAAACTGTAGTTAGGTCCTTACCAACTCTACCATACTCACATTTGATTTTACCATCACTTTGTTCTTCCATGATGTAAACCTTATTACTTTGAGCAGTTAATCCATTATCAACTGATACGTGAATTAATTTAGCATATCTTAAATTATTTTCTTTAGTTATCATAATTTTTATATATTATCTAATGGCAAATATACTAAAATTTTAATGATTTTACAAATTTTTAGACATATTTATTAATATAAAAACATAATAATTATGATAACAAAAATTAAAAATTGGTTTATGGCCACAGGATTAGAAAACTTCGGTTATGCAGCCGCTGCAATAGGTTCATTCATTTTAGTAGGTGGTGGGGTAGGTACTTTCTTAGCGGGAGGTTTCACTGGGTTATTCATCTATTTCAACTATGATAAAATAAAAGAATTAGTTAACAAGATTGATTAACTAGAAGTAAAACTATGAAATAAAAAAGCCACTAATTTAGTGGCTTTTTTCATTTTATAAATCCTTATTTTCTAATAATCTTCACAAATCTTTCTTAATTCTAACCAACTAGGGTTGGTATCTTTTTCTACATAATATTTAACTGCTTGATAGTCATGATTAGCTCGTTTATCAGTTAAACCCCACTCCCCATTAGGATTACTTAAATATTTCAAATCAAAAGAATTTTTTTTCACATACTCATCAATTGATGAATCGTCAATAAAGTCGAATTCTTGATTATCTAACGCCATTTTAAATTTAGTGCAATCATACCAATTTTTAATGAAATTATTTGATTTGAATTCTTTAGAATCTTTATTAAAATTGTAAGTAATTTTAACATTACCATTTTCGTCAACTGATGTGACACTCGCTATATTATTTTTCATATTTCTTTTCATTTTATAAATCCTTCTTTTAATAAATCTACAATATACCTAGAGTGTGCTTCATTCTGTCTAACAGCTCTAATAGTATTCATCTCAAATACATCATCCTTAGCATCTCTGGCAACACCAAATGTCATATGAAGTCCAAAGTAAGGTCTACCAAGACCCAACTCAGCTCTAATACCGTGGAGACCACCTCTAGCCTCTTCAGGTATCACTAACCACCAGTTAATTCCATCTGACCTAACATCTGTAGATAATTCAATTTCAATGCTTTTACCATTCCACTTTTTCTTAACTTCATTCCACTTGTCGAAATCTTTGAAATCTCTTTTGTGGTCGTTGATAAATGTTATGTGAGCTTTTCTAATTGATTCACCTAAAAATAGGTTATACCTTTTTTTTACAAACCATCTATAATAACCTTTGATGTCACCATCAAACTCAAGCATAGCAACTTTCTTCCACTTAGATTGCTTCTCATGTTTAGAAGTAATGTTAGGTGGGTCGAAAACTATCTTACCTTTTATTTTAAATGTTTGTATCATAATACAAATATAAATTAAATATTTTAATTATACAAACTAATTCTTCAATAATTTTTATATTAAATCACTTAATCCTCCATTATCATCAAACACCAATAATTGACGTTTACCATTCTCATGTATTAAACAGTGGGCATATGCGTGAGTACTTATTCCCTTTCTTGTATAATACTGATGTAGTTTACCTGTAAGGCCCACAGAAGTCACACCATCCATTATAATTGGTGAATGGTTATGTCCATGTACCATTTTAAAGTTAACTCGCTTATATTGCATTATTGAGCCTCTGGAACCATTAGTTCCATGGTCACCATGCATTGCACAGTTAAAACCTTTAATTGTTAAAAGGTCACCATATTTTAAATATTTAACCCCATGTTTCTTTTTAGGGTACTTTCCTTTCAACAGATACCCAAAGATATTTCCATAGTCTTCCAAGTCAACTGTTTGTTGTATACTCGCATATTTTAGATATGCCGCTGAATTATGTAAATCTTTCTTCCAATCGGTATCAGTTATGTGTCTATCTAAAAACTCATCATGATTTGATTGAACGATGTAAACTTTTTCACCGCCACATTCTTTTAACAATCTTTTAGGGAAATCAACCGCTTCGTCAACCTCTTCATCAATCAAATACTCATTTCTGAGAATCTTCCTTCTTTTCACGAAGACATCTTTTCTTTCATGTGGATTGAATCGGCCACCATCTAATAAATCGTGTAATACATGGACCTTTGGCTTTAATAATTTACATAACTTTTTGGTTTTTTTGTAAATATTTTCATCCATAACTTCTTTATGAATATCACCCCATACAATAGCTTCTACTGCATCAATCCTAGTAACACCTTCTGGGGTTACCTTATAACATAAATCAGTAAATTCACCATCATCAGTCACATAAATATTTCTAGGTATATGACAGTTACCATCTTCTTTCTTTTCAATAATGGTAAACCCATATGAGTGGTGAGCAGCGGCAGTATCACCAGCCTTACTTTTAGAGTAGTTCTTTCTACTTATAACACCAGTTGTACTCATAGTCCTTAAAGGAGTGTTTCTAAGCCTTGGTAATGTCTTAAAATGGATTCTAGGTGAACCCAATACTAAATGCGACCCTTCAGCTTTTGACTCATAACCACTTAGTGGCATTTTGGCTGTTGGTGTAATATGAACATCAGCACCAATTTTAACGTCCCCAAATTCGATAGTATTATAATATATCCTATCTTTAACTTCATCAACCCACCACATATCTTTTTTCTTGTTGATATCCTCGGTTGGTGTTGTAGGATTACGATATCTTATTGGGATAAACCCAATGTTCGTCACTTTATTTAATTTCTTAATGATAAAACTTTCATACATCAACATAGATGCTAATTGTTTTCTATTAATAGGCGTTTCATTTTGCACACCAGTTGTCATAAACACTTCGGTGTCATCAGGTAAATTTCTATCACGAGCCTCTAGTAATTGAGGTGGTAATTTAGATGATACTTTTTTCAAATCCATCTTCTCTAACCACCAAGCTCTAATAGTTCTTTCAGTTACACCAAATTTTTGAGATAGAATTTCCATCTTCTCAATATGAGTTAAATCTTCATCATAATAAGTCATTCTGATGTAATCTTTATTCTCATCGGTTAAATTCTTAAATTTAACCGATTCTGATTTCTTTTTTGTCATAATATTTTATGCTAATTTTTTATCACTTAGGAAATCCCGTAGAAATTCATTTGGGGGACCACCTATAAAACTAACCCATTTAGAACGTCTTTTAATGTTCTCAATCGACCACTCTGCTAATTCTTGGTCTGTTTCTCCCTCGAATGGCAATTGTTTATAATCTGGGTACAGTTTCTTATTAAAAACCCTCTCGTCAACTAAGAATACAATCGCAGTTAACATTGAGTTTAAATTAGGTTCATTAAAAGTTGAAACTTTGATATTATTTACTTTTAAATCTACTAAGTGTTGTTGCATTGTACCAATGTACCACTCATATTTAAAACCTTTTTTTACTAGGTGACCTTCATTAGATGTACCACCATTTAAAACAATATTGGTTAACCATTCGGTTCTAAACCAATCGTATTTTTCATTATTAGTTCCCCATTCAAGACTATACACATCATTTGCATGATTGAATTGTATACCTTGTTGGATAGGGGATATATTGTATGGTACAAGACCGTACATCCTTAACTCCAAAAACTTCTCAGGTTTTTGTGGGAGCGTATCCTTTTTATATTCTCTAGTCTCTAAAAACTTTAGAAATTCACTATGAGTAATCTCATTTAACATAAATGTATCTTCATCTATGATAGTACTAGGCTTTATCTTATTAACTAAACACCAGTTATAAAGTGTTTCTTTCTTTTCCTCTAAAATATCGTTACCACCCTCTTGTGTCATTCTTAAATAAATTTTGGTTTGCTTCCATCCAGCTTAAAATTGTTTGTTGTATTCTAGTATCAATTGGGAAACCTCCCATGTATAGAACACCGTTAACTATTTCGAACTCTTGGCCCTTTTTGAATACCAACCCATTTTTAAGGGTGGCATCTTGATTTAATCTGTATACTCCGTTTTTCATAATATTAAATTTAACTCAATATAGGACAAATAAACCGAAAATATATCTAATAAACAAGTTATTTACAATAAAAAACCCCAGAAAAATAAATTTCTGGGGTTAATTTCATTACCTTAAAAGATTTTACAATCCTACTTGAGCATTAAGTTTACTAAAAAACATATTCTTTACTCTAATAGATAAGTACTTACCTACATCTTTCATCTCAAGACCATTCTCTTCTAAAGTATCATTCTCTTCAGAAAATACATCAGTTACCACCCATTTGATGATGTCACCAGTTTTCTTTTGGTCAAGAACTCCATCAGGAAAAACAATTCCTAAACCTTGTTCGAATCGATTTTCAGTTACTGCGTAATCTACAAATTCATTTATAGAGTTAAGCTTTTCAATATCTACCTTAGCAAGTGTCTTAACTTTACTAGCACTATGTTTCTCACCTTTTACTTTAAACCTGTAATCGTGACCATTAACTTGTGCGGCCCAAACTACACCCTCACCTAAGCCCTCAAAGCCAAAATCCTTAGCTACAGGACACACATCTTCAACTTTGATGGTTATGTCCGACAATTTATTTTGAACCGCTTCAGGTTGATTAAAATCGATTTCTATTTCATAAGTTTCAAAGTCTTCTATATTATAGATTCTACGTTCCTTATTTCTTAAGTAATCAGAAGGTAAGTGATATGATTCACTACCATCTTCAGGTACTATCTTAACATCAAAAATGAAAAAAGATTTCTCAATATTGGATATTGCAACTTTTTTTTGAATTGAACCTCCAGCCCACTCACCAAAAATGAATACACCATCATTAGGACTTAAGTCACTATTAACGTATCTTACATGTTCAATCAATTCAAGAAACGCTTGTTTATTTTCTTCTACGTACCTAGCAAAACCAGCATTATCATTTTCTGGTGTAATTATATTACTTCTGGATTGTGCCCACATGCCATCTTCTTCAGTATGACCAACACCAGCGTTAGTACCATGTAATTTTACAGTACCTTTGAATTTGATAGTTGGAGATGCTTTAGAAGGGTCATATATTGGGTCACCGTTGGCATCTCTACCTACGTAAGCTGCTCTATCCCTTGCCTCTTTTACTACTTGTCTATATTGCCCTATCTTAGGGAATTCACTATGTTTTTTCATTTTTTAACTTTCTTATTGCTTGAACTTCGTTAATAATTATTTTCTTATTTTTAGTTATTATAGCCCTCAACCTCGCTTCTTCATCCATAATGGGATAAGATGGGTCATCTAAAGAATTAACCTCTGTTTTAAAACCATTATTTCGTAACGTATCGTTAATTAATTTTTGGATTGTTGATTTACCTGATGCACTAGCACCAATAATATTGATAACTAATTCTACAGGTTCTAAATTTATAAATTCTTTATTTTTCATTATCTAAATTGTTTAAAAATTTTTTACTTTGGTTAGAGATGAGTTTAAATAATTGAAAAATTCCAGTTATGAACCAGAATATTGGCCAAATGAAACTAAAACTTATCCAAGCAGCTGAATTTGATTGATAATCATCCACAGCCCAATAACGACCATCATTATCATCATAGTGGTCCACACCTAGTTGCTTTGCGTACCTCTTCAATGCCATTAATGATATTACATACCCAGTGGCATAAATTAAAATCATTCCAATTATTATATATAATTTTTCCATTACTATTTTATTAAATTACTATGGTCTATAAATATACCATCAATTTTTCTACCTTTTCCAGTGTGTGGTTTTAGTTGCATTAATCTTGTATGACCACTGAATTTACGTTGTGGTTGTTGAGCTGTCCATATAACCACATTATGTTCTTTACAAATATTCCTTAACTTTTCATGAAGTTCCATGGCTTTATTGTAATCACTCATTACCATTTTATAGTTGTATAAGAACTATCTCTTTGGTCATAACCTTCATTGAATTTAGTTTCAAAACCTCTAGATGTTAACTCTTTCAAAGTTAATGATTCTAAACTAAAAAATACATTACAAGACATTTCATTTTTCTTAACAGCTATTTGAACTGCGTCTTCACATTTACTAATTTGTTCTAAAACTTTTTTACCTATGACTACATTAGCCGTCTCTCTAGCCCATTCAGCTGTAATTATCGAAGTACCGTCTTCATTTTGTACCATTATCCTATTTTTTGTGTTAATCCTTTTGCCATTGCTTCAATCTCTTGACATGACTCTAATGAATCACAAGTATCTTTATCATCTCTTAATTCAACTACTGAAGGGTGTAATGTTGACCAATCACCATTAGAATTTTGAGATAATCCACAACAACGTATTTCTACTATTGTCCCCATAAGTTCATCAGCTCTTTCAGTAATATCTTTCATCATCACTTCTTTCATACCAGAAGCATTGGTTCTTAACTTACCACATGACGATTCTAAATTAATGGTTGAATATACATTCTCATTCTTCGTTCCTTTCTCACCATATTCAAACCCTATTACTCTAAGGTCAATATTGATTTCCAACTTCATTTTAACTTGCCAATTTGGTTTACCATCTTTCCAAGTCGCAGTTGGTGCTTTAAGGATTGTACCTTCTTCACCTCTATTTAAAATTTCTTGGAAGTGAGTCATAGCTTCATCATAAGAATAAACCTTCTTACGTTCTACTATAGCAACCCTAGTACAGTTTAAAACTGGTGTTCTTTTAAATAAGAAATTTAATCTATCTTTATACTCGATGTCAGACTTTTTATTAAAATAATCATCTAATGTAATAGAATCCCAAACGGTATATCTAATCTTAGACACTGCACCCAAAAAACTACCATGTTTTTTCTCAAATGCCACTAATTTATTAAGTGTTTCTTCATCACTTCTATCACCCATTTTACCACGACCTTCAATATCAACTATTGAAGCTATGATTCCGTTACTTTCATATCGGTTGTACCCTAACATTGTAAGCTCACCATTTAATACTCCATCAGGAAATGTTGATAATTCTTTAATTAACAATGAATCTTGAGGTATTGTTGTCGTTTCACCTTGACGTGATTCTAATTCTACCTCACCACCTTGAATGATTGTATTAGCATATCGACCATCCATCTTAACATCGCTATAAGCATATTTATACTTCTTAAAAATATCTCTAGCTAATTTCTCACTGAATGATTTAGCACCTTGATATGGTGTCTTTTCAATTAAGTCACCAATAACTTTATTAATGAAAGTTCTACCTAAACCATTCTTAGGGTCTTTATCAATTATTCTTTCGATTATGTAAGCATCATCTTCAGATAACATCTCTAATATCATCACTAAATGATTCTTAGCATCATTTCCAGTTAACCTTTTACTTGAAAGTTTTTCCAATTGTTCTAAAGCCCACTCTAAACTATTAAGAATTTGAATACGGACATTTTCACCATTATTATAGTCTGGTATTTGTTTGATGAAGAACTTAACCCTCTTAGATTTTATTTGATATAAAACCTCTTTGAGTAATTCATTATCTTTATACTTACGTAAAACATCCATCTTGGCGTTATTACCAGAAGTTTCACTAATCTCGTCAAATATTGCTTTAATTGTCATATTATTCTTTTAATTTTTTAACTAACTCGTCAAAGATACGAAAATAATTTCGACTATCAAAATTTTCTTCTTTTATTTTCATAAAATCTTCATACATTGGGTTACACTCTTGAAAATCTACAATCTTCTGGTGCTCTTTTAATTGCAAACCAAAATGTAATATTCTCAAAGCATGAAACATACTTTTAATTGCACGTTCCTTATCACCATTTTTTGACGCCATTTTTGAATAATGACGACTATCTGAAGCTTTTCTAATGATAGCTTTAACCATTGCCTTATTATTCCAATTTGTCACCTTAAAAGGCCATTTGGATATGATTGCCTCTGAAGGGTCCAATGATAGGCACTCCAAAGCAGCAATTTCGTAATTGTTTATAGCATCCAAGAATCCACCCCTAGAGTATACAACTCCTTGTATGGTCCAGTCTTCATTTGAGATTGCATTATTTCGGAATGCACCATTATCTAACATAGCACCTTTCATCACAATGATATAATCACGGTCAGACTTTTCAGTTGCGGTTCCATATACTCTTGAACCATATGGGTACATGGCAATAACATCACCTTCTACCCCCAGCTCTTCTAATATATGTCTAGCCATTTCATTTTTAATCACAGTGTTGATTAAAGACCTATCTTCACCATTCAAGGGTTCATTAGTTTTTATCTTTTCCTTCAACTCTGTAAGTCCTTCTTTATTCATCTTTTTTAACTCTTCCATTATCATTTTTTAAATTTTGCTTCTGAAAACGGATAACGTTTTATAAAGTTTTTACGATAAGATTCGATATCGTCATGAAATTCTTCTGTGGTCATTTGCTTTGAAACTTTATACCCATAACAATCAGAAAACCAAGATTTTGCACACCAATCACTAATTAACTTTTTTGGGTGTGATTTTTCATAATATAACCAATTATTATCCGATAACAATTCAATTAGTTCACTAAGATAATATACCACACCAATTAAATCATCACCGTTATATAGTCTAGTTTGATTAAAGTCACTTGACGACCTTCTCAAATGGATTTCATCAACGAATTGATATATACTGTAGGTACCGTCATATCCACTTGAACTTCCTCCATATACAAAACCTAAAAAATATAATAATTGCAACTCACTTTTTACTTCTTTTATAGAGTTATCAATAAAGTATAAGGAATAATCCTCTTTCATTTTTACTTCCCACTTAAACCCACTAAAACGTCTTGTCAAAATATCTTCAATATTACTCACGTCTGCACTTTCACCACAAACCTTTAAAACATCAGTTTTTTTATCATAATAAAAATAAATGTTAAAATCAGTAAAATTTGCGTAACTGTAAGAAAATGGTCTAGACCCACCACTAACAATTCTTTTTTGGTGTGGGTCTTTACTATGGTAACTTAGTTCAATATATTGCCCTTTATTAAATAATGAACCCTCTGAACTTCTATACGGTCTCAATAATTCAAATATTGAGTCTTGTAAAGCTTCTCTAATATTAATCATTTACTTTAGTTTTAATTTAACCCGCTGCTACTAATGAATAATGAGATTTACCCATTATATGAAAATATTCTTTTTCATCTTCTGATAATCCATTTAACCAGTTTTTAGCCTCATTAAATTTATCAATTTCATCTTGGTTGATAATAGTGGTTTCTATTTCTACATCACACCAATCCACTCTTCTTAAAGTAGATATTAGGTGATATAAATCGTAAACTTCTTTACCAACATAATTATCATTAATTATATCTGTATATACCTCTTTAACATGATTATATGTATAACCAAAAGCTTTTCTAAGCTCCTTAAACGCATCAACTTTACGGATATTAAGGGTAATTTTTTTAACAATTTTAATTGTAGTTGGTTCCATTATACTAGTTCTTTAATATTTAATAGTTCATCTAAATGTTCCCACATTAGAAATGCTGACTCTGGTGTACCTAAATATAACATACCTTTGAATTGAGAGTATTCTTTGGCATACATATCAATCTTACCACCATGCTCAATGTTGGCAATTCTATCAGCCAACTTCAGAATTATTGCATTACCATTTGATGCAGTTTTTGGTAGAGTTTTTCTTTTCTTTTCCTCACGGTTTCTACCTAATTCATCAGTAACACAATACACCATCTCAGCTACTTCAAGACCAAAATGTGTTTTAACCTTATTATAAGATAAAGCACAATCTTCTATGATATCATGAAGGTATCCAGCTACAATGAATTTTCCTGAAAAGCCAAAACGCTTAAGAACCCCCACAACATCATCTAAATGCTTTTCATATGGAAATACCCCATCATAATCTTGACTTGCATGACCTTTAACGGCCACCATTCTTGCTTCTCTGTAATCTTTTTCTGTATAAGTTTTCATACTATTTCTCCTTTTTTAATTTCATCATATCTATCTAATAAAGCAACCTGTTTATCCAAATCAACTCTTATTTTTTCTTTGGCAATTGTGGGTTTTTCAATGCTATAATCGAATTTGAATAATTCTTCGTATTCGTCATATATTACATCGGGACCAAATAACCAATATTTTTTTCTAGTACTTACTTTAACAAATCTATGAAATATTGTTTCATGACAACTAAAACCACCATGGTCACCACACTCACCTGATTCTATTTTATAGAAGAATGTTCTTCCTTTATATTCTAATTTTTTCATGATTTTAATCTTTATTAAACAAATATATGAAAAAAAAATGGAACCCACAAGGATTCCATTGATTAAGTAGTGAGAATATTATATAAATCTTTATCACTCATGTTAAACACATAGTCTTTAACCGTATCTATTTTATCATCTTTCAGACCGAAAAATAATCCAGTGTGACGAGTATTTGAAAAGTGTTTACTGTTTATTTCAAACACCTTCATAGCAAATTTCTTTTGCTCACCTTTGGTTATGTTTTTAGGTTTATGCGATATTAATTCTAACCAAACATCCTCTAACTTTAAAACTAACTTATCATAGTTCTCCTTCAACATATCGATTTCTTCTTTCCTTTCTGGAAATGTAGCTGAGTACTCTTCAATTTCATTAGTTTTAATAATTGTCATTATGTGGTGAAGACCAGTTTTAGACTTCAAATGATGAGCCGCAACATAAGCTGGGTTCTTCAATTTGATTCTATTAAAGTTCTTATCACATACAACATAACCTTCTTCAGAAAATGGCATACCTTCAAATGTTTTAATCAATTGACCAGCATTTTTAATATTCATATAAAATGCTTTAACAACTGGTAAACCAATTTTAAGGTCAATATTATCTTTAAAGTTAGCGTAGCTTACTTCATTTAAGCTTACTAATTCTCTAACACCTAATAAGGCCACTGAAGATACTCCATGAGGCTTAACAACAATGTTATATGGAGTCATTAACTCAAATGAATATGTATAACCTTTTTCTAAGTTATCGACATTAAAATCTGTATATCTACTTACCACATCCCAGAATAACTCAGAGAATGAAGTATTTGGTTTGTCATTTACTTCACCTTCACCTTCGGCCATACCAGTTGTACCAGCACACCACTTTTCAGTTACCCAATCCCAATACAATTGTATCAAAGACCCATCACACTTCTCGAATATGTATGCAGAATCCCAGTCGATTTTAGAAGCTTGTGATTCGGCTGAATTAAAGAATTTTCTAAAAGCCAGTGACATCACCTTCCAAGTACCTTTCTCAAGAATTAATCCCCTACAATCTTGAACTTCAGAAAGTGACATATCAGATTCAATCTGGTCATATTTCAAGAGTACTTTGTGTGGGTAATCCCTTAACTTCAATTTGAAGTCTCTCACGGCTTTATCTAAACCGTGAGTTTTTATGTATGTTACTATTGATAATTCCACTTTATTTATTTTATAAGTTTTCTAATAAGACGTACCTCTTATGGTTGTAAAGGTAAGTGATTTTGTTGCTACTTTCAATAAAATGTGATAATTCTTCACACCACATATCAATTTTAAAATCACCCATATCAATTTTAATCCCACCATAACTATTAATTGAAAATACAAATCTACTGGATATTAAGTAGATGTATTTTTGAAATAATTCTCTAGATGGTACTATAATATCATAATCAGTTACCTCATTACCATGGATAATAGAATGTAATGAATTACCAACTAACCAACCTTCGGTGATTAATAAAATACCTTTTATTGCACTATTTAATTCTCTATAAACTATATCTTTTTTATTCATCTTCTTTACTCTTTTCTCTTTCGATTAGTATTTGAAGATTTTTGGCCGCCACTTTAACCCCACTTAAGTATTTAACCAATTTTTCTTTTCTCTTTTCCATTCTATCAATGGTTTCACCTATCATATTAACGGATTCTTCTAATTCTTCCATCATACTTTCAAAATCACTCAACTCATAGCCATCAGAAAATGAATCCAATCTAAAGGCTTTATCAAAATCAGTCTCATAACCACCTTCTAATTCACCAGTATCAATAAATTCTTCTAATGCTGGCATTAACCCATGTAAAGTCTCTTGACTTAAATGCATTCTATCACTAAACATGACTTCTTTAGGTACTTCAAATGGCACCCACCCTGTAGCTTCACCATTTGTTGGTAAGCCCAATCTAATAGCATCAGTCACCATTATTTGTGGGTTTACATCGTTAAGACCAAACCAAACCCTATCAGTCATTGCTGATGATGATTTTTGTAATGAACAGTTATTACCATAATCATCTTTGAATTCCGTGTAATCGAATCCTCTACTTGTCTTTTCCATATTTATTTAAATAAATTAAAATTTCATTCCAATTTGGGAATCTGTTTGAGCCAAAGTGTATTAACTCTCCCTCAAACATATTTTGTCCACATCCCTTTATATTATCGTCGATGAGGATATCCCCTTTACTTAATCCTTTATTTGGACTAATAATCATATTTCTTACCAAACCCATTCCAAAGTGTTTTTCAATCCACACTCTTTTTTCTGTATAACATAATGGGTTGAATATGCTTGGTGCTGTTAGCACATAGACTTCAAAACTATCTGATTCCATTAAACGCTTAATAGAATATATAGCATTATCAATTGGTTCCAGATTAGTAAAGAATCCATATTCACTTTGTGGAAATTTATTGTGTGGGTTTCTATTTAAAGCCTCTTCTTTGGCCTTATAAAAATCACACATCACCCCATCCATGTCAATGTATAAAATATACTTATTCAACTGTATGTTTTTTTCATAGTACAAATATAGGTATAATTATTTCATTAGCCAAATTTTTATTATTCATAATCTGGTCTTAATTCTAAATTAGTTTTCCATGCTGCTTCCAACACATTCATGTTGACACCGTATTTATTGGCCAATTCAATCATAGCATTAATATCTTTAGGAAAGCACTTACCACCGAACCCTAATTTACCATCAGGACCTGGTACGTGTAGATGTGAATCACCGATTCTACCATCAGCTGCAAACCCATGCAATGCTGTATCCCACTCAACACCTAACTTCAAAGCCAATCTATGAAATTCATTCATAACTGAAACTTTAGTTGCAAAAAATGTATTATTCATGTATTTTATATACTCAGCAGTTGTTGAATCTGTTTCAATAAAGTGACGATTCATAAACCTCTCTTCATATAACTCAACAACTTTACTCGTTAAAGTTAAGTCACCACCGAAAATAACCCTAGCTTGTGTCAGCATATCTAACTTTGCTGTTCTTTCAGTTAAAAACTCTGGTGAAAATATAATATCCAAATCAAACTTCTCATTTAATTCTTTTGTTGTCAACGGTAAAATAGTTGATTTTATTATATAAATTGGGCCTTTCTTAGCCTTTGAGAAAACATTCTCAATGTAACTTAAATCATGCTTACCATCTTTCATAGGTGTTGGTACACATACGAACACAAAATCTGATTCACAAACCTCTTCAAAGGTATTCATTGTTTTTAACGGGTCAACATCAAATATCCTTATATTTGCTATTGGACTAAATGCGAATGCTTGACTCTCACCAACAAACCCATTGCCTATAATACCTACTGTATATTTATTCATTTATAATATAGTTTATCTTGCAAATATAGCAATAAAAAAGGAGATAAACAAATTATCCCCTTTTTTTATTACATTAATGACTTTCATATTGAATAAGACCTCTCTTTAATGGAACTTCAGTAATGGTAATTGGTATTATATAATCATCACCAAAATCATATTGATATTGACCATCAGGGTCAATAAAAATGTCACTGTCTTCATATTCTATCAAAGCGTTTATTGCGTCAGATTCATTTTCTGCTATAACTGTAATTAATATTGTATCAAACTGTAATTTAAATATTTTAAGGTTATCGGAGTTTTCTTTATATGGACTATACTTTGCCATAATTTCTTCTATTTTTTCCTGACTCATACTATTTTATTATTGGTTTTAAATCTTCTTCACCCCAAGAAATCCACTCCATATTTTCACATGGTTGTAAATAACGCTTACCACTAGAAACATCTCTCTCTTTTTTGAGACCATCACAAATCCTCTTATTATTAATATGGCAAGCCCAATTATGACCAGTCTCATCTTTAAGTTGAAGGATTTCTTTTTTAGACCTTAGACAACCATAGTTTTGAACCATTTCAGATTCTTCAGTATGATTAAAAGGACATGAATTACACATTCCCATTATTCTGCTATATAAATTCTACTTCTTACCTCAAATTCTAATACCTTACTCTCATATGTTTCTTCATTAATATGAGGGATTGGTAGTGGTTTTTCATCACACCTAATAGAATAATGGATTTGACAGCCAGCAATAATTATCTCTTTTCCATTACCACCTACAATTGCAAACCAATTAGTGGATTGTCTATTAGTTTTAATCCCCAAATTACCATCATCAACAATTTTAACACTACCCCAAGCAGCTTTATATTGTTGACCATCTGGTGCATAAAAATATGCGTCCGTTGTTATTAATTGTTTACCCTCTACCATTATCTTTTATTTAAATCTACCTTTTGTGTCATCATAATCAACTTTATATGCACCATCATAATCAACGGTATGTCTACCAAAGTACCAACCACTTGACCAAAGTTCAACTTTAGATTTACCAATTTTTTTAATTGTTACCTCTTGAATATCAGGTTTATTTAATATTAATTTTACACACTCTAATACATGTTTCATATTACTTAAATTTTACATTTAGACTTTTTAAAGTTTCTTTTACTAATTTGTTCCAATAACCAAATTTACCATCAATGGCTTCTTTCATTTTACCCCATTTAACAACGTGTGGTTCCTTTTCTTTATCATAATCAATCTTCCCTGAATATTCAGCGATGAATGTTTGACCCATACGCCCTTTACGGTGCATCGCAAATATCATGGTTAAATTCTTGATATCTAAACCAGTTTCTTCCTTAACTTCTCGTATTGCCGCTTCTTCATAAGTTTCACCCTTATCTAATTTTCCACCTGGAAGCCCGAAGTCTTTATGATTGTCTTTTCTACTAACTAGACAAATAAGCCCATCCTCATTAATGAGAACTACCTGAGCGTGGTTATCCTTAGCGTCTTTTAATTTTAAATCTTTTTTCTTGAATTTCATTTCCCTAATTTAATTGTAAGTGATGATTGATAATACATATTTTTACCTATTAACCAGTTTAACCCATCTTTTCGATTTGGTGCTGAATAAATAAAATCATCATAATCATTATGATTTATTATTTCATTATTTTTAGTTTCTTTCAAACCTTTTTTTAAAAAAGGTAAATCCTCATCCAACCAATAAAATTTACAAGGTCTATTATAACCTTCTTCTTTAAGCCTCTTGGCTATTTCTAAAGATACTACTTCCATTAATAAAAATATTTAATCTTTTAAGAATTCTATAATAGAACTATATGATTTTGACATAATTGGATTTACTTCTTTTATCCAACTTCTATCCCAAAAGCCCTTTTTATATAATTTTTTACATTTTTTTTCTACTTCTCTACGCATATCACTATAAAAGTATGTATCTATCATAATTTAATTTGCTTTTATATAATTCTAATTAATGAGTCTATTAATTTAACTCGCCTTTCTTCACAGTAAATGCATCGTCCTCTATGTGATAACACAGAGGTTTGGGAATTAAGTAAATGACTACCAAACCATTGACAACCATCCATCTCATAAATTTTAAATGAACGCCCATCAATCATAATCTCGGTTGCTTCCATTTTCACATTTTTTGTGTCACATGAAATAAAAAAGATAAGTGTGGTTAATAGAAATAATTTTTTCATAAGATAATTTTTAATTTGTACAAATATACTAATAAAAATTTAATTACACAAATGTTTTTCTTCTTAGTTCTAAAATTGAGTATCTAATGTACATAAAATATGACATTGACCACATACCAATTAATTCGGTTACATAAATATTTATCTTACCGAGAATTAATAATGATAGTGTTATTGATATGATTAGACTGAATAAAACTTTTTTTGACCTTGGAAGTAATTTTGAATAATAAGTTACAATAAATGCATTACCAACAAAAAACATAATAGCAAATGAATTATGAATATTTATAAATTCATTAACAGGAAATAATAATACACCAATCATTGATAGTCCAATTAATATATTGTAACGTCTAGTATTGAATAATAAACCATCTAAGGCCATTAATAATGCAATAATACCCATGGAGATAATATAAGTCCATTTTTGTGAAGTATAGTGAAACTCACTAAGACTTGGTTGAAAACCCCAATTAAATAAAGGTAAAAAAATAGGTACAAGAAAGAACATGACTATTAAAAACAGCTCTATTCTTAACTTGTACCCAAAAGGTTTCAATTTATTTCTTAAGTTTTAATCTCAGTCACGACACCGTATAGTTTAAGTTTATACCCTAAATCTACTTTATCCCAATTAGTGATTTTATTTGACATAAATGGTTTTCCACCACCAGCCTCATTAACAGCAACTGTTATGTGTGGGATATCATTAGCTGAAGGGTAACCCTCAACCTTAACAGCCATTGCCATATCACTAATTCCTAATTCAGTAATAGTTAGTTCAACTTCTTTACCGATTTCGTTCTTATCATCTAAGGCTCTACCAAAGACAATTGTCATATGGTGGGCTATAGTCTTCCAACCCTCTGGTAATTTTGATGCGAATTGAGATATCAAACTTGATTGGGATTCTTTATCCAATACAACGGCTGCATATAAAACCCTACTCTCTTCTTTCAAACCACCTTTAGCTTCAAGAATTTTCTTAACACTTAATGTGCCAACACCTTTATGTGATGACATCATTCTTTGAATAGTTTTAAAAGGTACATTATGTGTATTTCTTTCAGCTAATATATTAGCTGTTTGACCACCGTTACCAACGTCAACTATTTTTATATTATCTTCACTTAAACCTAATTTCAATGCAGCTTCTACATATTTTTTTGGTTCACTAGCTTTGATATTTGTGTTATCTACAATTACTGGCGATACACCTTGTTCCATAGACATTTTAGCTTTTAAAAAGTTTCTATGGTGCATCTTACCATGTTCAGACCAATCACCTGATTCAACCATCTTAGTAAAGTAACCATTATAGTCACCAGTAGTCTCTTCAATTAATGTATCAGTTGAATGAATCATACCCTCACCTACCAACCTTTCAGCTTCAGTAGATTTACCAGCACCTGGTATTCCACGCATGATTATCAACTCTTGATTTGGTCTAGTGATTTTAACCCCTATTACATTTTTAGTCATAGCTTCTCTTAATTTTTCTTTAATACTTCGCTTACTCATTTCTTCTTTTATATCTTTACTAGATATGTTAATATGGGGATGTCCATCACAATATTGTGACTCAAGAGAAGTCACTCCATTATATGCATATCTTTCTATTGTATTAAATTCTTTTTGAGTTTTTATGGTTTTACCACACTCTGAACATAATAATACAACAACACCGTTTTTTTTCGTAAAAGTAGCTTTATTTATCACTTATTAATAAATATCTTTTTTTTAACTTAACGTTTTAATTTTTTCCATAAACTTTCAGTTTCACCCTTAGCTTGTCTACCAATCTCTCGCATACGCCTTACACACATAAGAGCATAAGTTTCACCATCCATACCATATGAACCAATGGCCCACATATCATTCACTTCAACTAACCATGTAGAAAAATCTTTTGTTACACCGACATCTAACGTATAAGCACAATTAGCGGTTGTGTAACGCTTAATTGCAGATTCAATGACATCTATATCTGGAAATACTTTAAAGTCTCCTAAATAGAACTGTATACCCTTTAATTCACCTTCATGGACAAAACATCTATACTCAGATATAAATTCCATAGGTTCACTTAAAAATACTTTATCAAAATCAGTTACATTATCAAAATCCCTTAAAAAACCTAATTGCTGACCACGCTCTATTAAACACCCAGTAAACTTCTTAACACCTTCAGATGGTTTTATAAAAACTGGGTACTTATGTCTATGAACGTCTTCAAAAGTGGTTTCAATAATCCTCCTACCTAAAAATGATTTTAACTCTTCTGGGTAACCTAAATAAGTAGGTGTTTCAATACCACAAGCCTCAAAAAACACAGCTGTGGTTTTAACTGAACCAAATATAACATCTTTTTCAATATCTAATTGATAACATGTTAGTGTATTTTCCATATCGTCAGCATCAAATTCTACAATTTCAAATCCAAGTGACTTCAATGGTTCAACTGATGAATAAATGAAATCATATGACCATTCACCACCACATTTCTCTAAATATGCTTTATTTTTTCTCATACGACAAAATTACATAAAAAAAAGAAGATAAACAAATTATCTTCCTTTTATTTTATTGTAACTCTGATAGGATTCAAACCTACAATCTCTTGAGTCGTAATCAAGTGCATTATTCAATTATGCTACAGAGCCATATATTTTGTGACCACGAAGACCGCCTCGGCTACGTGACCATATGATATATTGGAAGTAAATTTTGTGACCCCATTGGGACTCAAACCCAAATCAAAGCTTTAGGAAAGCTTCATTCTATTCAATTGAAATATGGGGCCTTATATTATATTTATCCTTCACCATTAAGTTTACCACCACCACTACCATCACCATAACCATCGCCATCACCACTACAAGAAGCATCTCTACTATAAGAACCACTACCAGAGCCATTACGCCAACCATATCCATCACCACGACCACGACCAAAACCATCACTATCACCATAATACCCATTTCCATCAGCCTTTCCACTTGATATCTTTATGTTCATAATTTTATCCTTTACCTGTTCCATTACTATCCCATGTCATGTATTGATAACCTGTATCACTACCAAAACCATCACCAGTACCATTAGTCCAACCCCAACCAGTACCACGACCTAAACCATAACCTAAACCATGACCACGACCATCTCCAAAACCATCAGCTTTACCATGACCATCATGACCCCAACCATCAGCAGTACCACTTGAATCTTTTATATTCATAATATTCTTTTATCCTTTACCATCACCATTAAGTTCACCATGACCATGACCTCTACCACAACCATCACTACTACTAATACCGTGACCAAAATGTTTACCAGTACCTCTGCCAGTACCATGACCATTACCAGCAATATCACCATACCCATTACCAAAAAAGTCACCCCAAGTATAACTATCACCCCAAGCATCACCTCTTCCTTCACCAGCAACGCCAGCACCAGAACCATGAGCATAACCATCAGCTTTACCATTACCAGAAGCTTTACCTCTTGATATCTTTATATTCATATATGTAAAAATCTTAAAATTCTATGGTTGCGTATGTCGGAATCGAACCGACCCAGCGAACCTTATGAGAGTAAGCTCCACCACCTTGGGGATACGCAGTAAATTTTGCATTAATAGAAACTTTTCTTACCCTTTAAAAACTATTAACACTTCGGGATTTAACCGCTCTAATCTCAAGTTGAGCACAACCATTCTTGGTAAATATTGATTAGTAACCTTCTATTGTAAAATCGCCCCATATCTTCACTATTAGAGTGGTAAGTCATAATAGTTACTGGAACTGTTTTTTAATTTATAATTCTTTCATTCCAAATTTTCATTTCAATTAAATTAATTCTCAATTTAATCACATCATTACAAAAATCACTTATAATATTAGGGTTAAATTCATTTAATTCATCAGTAGATAGAAAATTTTCAATTAAGGCTACTTTAAAATAACCTAACCAATGACCAAAGAATAAAACTGTTTTCATACCACCATTAATAGATGAAATGTGAGAGTCGTTACTTGGATAATACTCTTGGGTATCACCACAACGCCATTTTTTACCACGTTCTGTGGTAAATCTAATATGTTTAACGTTTTTTAAATCATCGTCATCACGGACCCAACACCTCCCATGCATATTTTTAGTATAATGAGGTCCAAATAAATATGGTTGTGCATTTTCACCTTTATCGTTTGTTCGTTGGAAACTATTCATAAAATTAACTATACTTTTAACTTTATCGTATAATAGTTTAAATATTTCAAAAGTTTCATGTTCTAATTGTGATAATTCTGAGCCACTTCTAATTTTATTACCCATTAAGTGCATATACGATTGATAGGCAATTGAAAAGTTATTAAAAATGTGCATAATACGTTTTAATTGCCTTAAATTAAATCCTTCAAAGTAACGGTCCATATCATAAACTTTAGGTTCGTAATAATGATAATTATCTTGAAACTTGAAGGGACTTTCCTCAATTTCTTTTAAATCTAAACCATCTGGTATTTTCATTTCCTTTATTTTAGTAGCGGGGGCCATCAGCTTTTCCTCTCGAATCTTTTATATACATAATATCTTTATCCTTTACCTGTTGACAGTCATATTATTTCTCTAATGGCTTATAATATTCTTGGCAGTGGTCACATTGCTTTTCACATATTATCTGTCCTTCAATATCAGCTTGGCAATAAAACGCACTGCCAACATCATATAAAGCAAATAAATCATTTACAAGGTCTTTATTTCTTTGTTTTCTTATTACTTCATCCCAAAGTTTACCTTCTTTATGGAAACACCCATATTCTTTTAGCACTTTTTTAATATCTTTTTTTAACCCCATAATTTTACTTACCTTTACCACTACTATAAACATGACCAGCACCGTTACCATTACCATGACCACGACCATTACCTGTTCCATCACTATAGCCATCACCATTACCATCATAATATCCATTACCATGACCACTACCATTACCACTACCATTACCACAACCTGAACCATCGCCTTTACCATAACCCCAATTATAACCATTGCCATCACCACTACCATTGCCATCACCACTACTAATACCAGAGCCTTTACCCCAACCGCTACCATTACCACTACCTCTTGAATTCTTTATATTCATAATCTTTTAGCCTTTACCGACACTTGTTCCAACACCATAACCGTTACCAAAACCATGACCTGTTCCATCACCAAAACCTCTACCAGCACCAAAACCTTTACCATTACCATGAGCATGAGCATAACCACAGCCATCTCCACTACCACTACCAAAACCACTTCCATTACCATTACCATTAGTCCAACCACTACCATTAATACCAGCCATTCCAGTACCTTTGCCTCTTGAAACCTTTATATTCATAATATATTATCCTTTACCATTATCAGAGCCATTACCTCTAGCATGACCATTAACAGAACCATATCCAGCACTATCACCTGAACCATCACCAGAACCGTTACCATAACCTTTATCATCAAAATAACCATAATGAGTACCCCAACCCTTACCAGTTCCATCACCGCTACCATAACCAGAGCCACAACCACGACCAGAGCCTTCACCATTAAGTTCACCCCAACCATCAGCATTTCCACTTGAATCTTTTATATACATAAGTTTAGTATAATTAATCTTGGCAGAGAGAATGGGATTCGAACCCATGCACCCTTTCGGGCCTACCTAATTTCCAATCAAGCCCCTTAACCACTTGGGTACCTCTCTATTTGGGTAGGATTATGATGCATCATACCTACCGTGACTACTTACGAGTATTACTTGCCGAGGCGTTTAGTGTAATACTCTCCATAACTCTTCTTTAAAAATTGTTAGGGTTCTTATTTTTAATGATAGTTTAGCCTATGAGCTTATTTCAATCTCACTTCCTTTAGTTGTTCTATCACCCCATCGTACTACGACTTTGCTTGTTGCGGTAGGTCAATTATTTCCTCACCACGATTAACAATTTTTATTGATGATTCGCCCAGTATCTACCGAACTTATCCTTTCTTACCATCATTCTGGTAATTGACATATGCCAATTATCAAATCTAGATAAACCACTTGCTTCATTAGCTTTAGCTTTCGCTGCTAACTCAGCTTTTTCCAACTTAAACTCTTCCGTTTCCACGAAAAAGTAGGGAGCTTTGGCACCAGTCTCACTGGTAGGCACTACTCTCCATATTCTTAATTTGGCATTCATAATCTTCAATTTTTAACAAACTGAAAACTACGAGGTATTATCTACTGAATTTTTCTTTAATTTTTCCATTGTGTTTTTCTTTGATTTTTCCAACTTCTCTTTTCTCTCCATTTAGGACCTCTTGGGTTAAATGCCGAAGGATGACAAGTGAAATTATATCCACCAGCTCTTCTTACGCATATGTAACAGTAAAGGTTATCATTTTTCATTAACCTAGTATATTCCATACTGGTTAAAGCCTTGTTATACTTGGCTCGATTTGTATTTATACTCATCTTACACCCAAAGCCATTTAGCACTACTACCGTTATACTTAGGGTTGAATACGAAATCTTCAGGGTCTAGCCCACATTTTAATTCACGTAATGCTCTTTGGCATCTACGCTTATCTTCATTATCTAAGATTCTACAAAACCATCGTGGAACTCCACCGCCATGATAATGATATTTTTGATTTGTCCTGTTTTTTCTTTTTTGTGCTTCGGTCCAAGCCCATCTCTTTTTACTCTGTTTCTTTTTTTTCATTTTTTCTAAGGTTTACTTAGAAAAATGCGTGTGTTTTAATTTTCATAATATTTTAATTATTTAATATCTACTTTTTAATACTTTATATTTATCATCATCGCTTTTGTAAATAACAATATCGGCTTTATATATACCTAATTTAATACTAAAACTGAAATCATAAATATCAATATTTTCAAATGACTTTAATCTACCACGACCAGTTAGGTCATCAAAACTTAAATACATTACTCGACCTTCATGATTTTTTTTCATAATAAATTATTTAATATCACAAATATACAAAATTTTTTTTATAAATAAAAGGTTTGTGTTGTGAAACATTAATAAGTGGGCCTAGAGGGATTCGAACCCCCGACTTTCTCCTTATGAGGGAGCTACTCTAAACCGCTGAGTTATAAGCCCTTAGTACTGACGGTGGGACTCGAACCCACGTTTGAAATTATCGCAAGAGCCGCTACGGGTATAGATGATATAAGCATCCACCGCTACATCAGCATTTGGTTGGGATGGAGGGATTTGAACCCACGTTTTCAACACCGCTACGATTATACACGTTATCAGCGTGCCTCGGTACATCCCAATTTATTATTTACTATGAAATTTATAGTAGCCCTACCTAGAATCGAACTAGGAACTAATCTTTAGAAGAGATTTGTTATATCCGTTTAACTATAGGGCCATAGTTAAAAGCGGAAGGCAAGGGATTCGAACCCTCACTCCCCTTTCGGGAAGACTGCTTTAGCAAAGCAGCACAGCAAGCCGTATCTGTCTACCTTCCTTGTTTATCTTTAACACCAAATTTGGAGTATTTATACCAAATTCGTTCATGTATAAAATATAGTGTCATTTTTGTGATGACTTCAACACCACCTATGGCCAATCCAATTTTCCAATCACCAGTTATTAACCAAGACAATAATACAGTGTCCAATGTCCCAACAATTCGCCATGAAATTGTTTTTAGTAAATGTCGTTTATAACTTACCATCTTTTCTTAACTGTTCTCTAATTTTAGTAGCTGAAATTTCTTTAACTTCAGTTGGTGGTACATGCTCAATTATATCATAACCTACACCTCTACCATAATTAACCGATTCAATATCAGGTATTATAATTACTCTAATTTTACCATCAGAAATTTCATCAAGAAATCTATCTTTTAAATTATCATAAACTTCCAATGGAGTCCATGGTTGATTTTCATTAGGTTCAACATCTCGTATGCCTATACATACGTTTTTACCTTCTTTTAATCTTTGGTCAATTAACCATTGATGACCATCATGCCATGGTTGCCAACGACCTATAAAAAGTGAATATTTTTTCTTCATAATACTTTAAGTATTTTTAATAATGATTCCTCAATTGTATCTTCCGTTGTATCAACATCAAGAAAGTTATTTATTGGTTTTTGGTACCCTTTAACGTGATAACAGTCACGTTCTCTTTTTTCTGAGGTATGGATATAGAATTCTTTAATTCCTTTTCCTAACATCTCTTTAAACTCTTCTCTCTGGTCTAAATAAGGTGAAACCAATGAAACTATTACTATTTCATCTTGATTGTGTAAGTAATGTGCAATTTTTTGTGCGACATCTACATTATAAACCCTACCTTTGATTGAATAATCTTTATTGGAGATTAACTCTCTTAAGTCATCTCCATCAATTCGTTTAGGTTTAAAACCTACACTTATTAATTCTTTTTCTAACTCATTAGATAAAACTGTCTTACCTGAACTAGGTTGCCCTGTTAACCAATATACCATATTAAATTTTTGTTTAATATAAGTAAAAATTTACAAAAAGTAAATCCCTAATTAACCTTACCCAACATCTTACCATAAGGTAAAATTCTAGTTTCATATAAAGTCACAAGCTCTTCTTCAGAATATTGTAACATGTGCTCTATTATATGTTTTGGTATTTTAGTATCATAGTAATCTATCAGTTTCTCGACTAACTCAACTTCCTTTTTAACCTCAACCAATTTATCAACATAATAAATCGTCTTATCACCTTCACTTATAACCTCACCTCTATCATTAACTCGCTTTACTATTTCTAAAACACTATTATAGATTTTTTTGTACTTACCCTCAGTTTCCAATAAATGGTCAACTGATTCTAAATGGAATATTACAGTTCTATGATTTTTTGTTTTAACAAAGTTAGCTATCCTCAATAATGAGTAGTTGGTTTTAGATTTAGCTATCTTATAATATATCTTCTTGAGATAAACCAACTCTCGTTTCCTACCATTCTGTCTAATATCGACACCAGTAGTTAATTTAATAGCTTCTACGATACTAATTAAAGATATTTTAATCGCATCAATTTTTATATATTTTTCCACATTGCAAATATACAAAAAATATTTGGATTAAAAAATTATTTGCTCCTAGGGTCGGATTCGAACCGACATCGGACAAGTTAACTAACCTCCCATTTCATGTATCTCAAAGTGGCAATTGGCACACACCATAATACATTTATCCAACTCTTTTTTTATTTTTACCCAAGACCTAGTTACCCCATGATTAGAAATACCAAATTCTTTTTTTTTTGGGTCTAAATGGTGAAATTGTAAAGCTCCGTTACATTTATCATAACCACATTTTTCACAATTTCCACCCTTATATTTGATAGCTTTTTCTTTTAAAACTCTTCGCCTTTTTCTTACCCTGTTAACATTTTTAGCTTTACGTTCTTGTTCAGTTAGAACTATTCTTTTATTATTGACGTATTTTGTTATAGTTGCTACACCTAAATTAAAATTATTAGCTGTTTCTAAAGCTGTATGATTTAAATAAAACTCATTTATTTTTTTAATTTCATCGTCACCAATTTTCTTAACAGTAGAACCTAAACCATTATTATTACAATGATAACTTATAGTTGATTTTGAACACCCTAATTTTTTAACTATTTCGTCATAGGTTAGACCACTTTTTCTTAATTTTAAAATATCATCTTTCATATTAACTCATTTTATTAATAAATATACTATGAGTTCTAATAAAGTCAATATTAATAAAATATTATTTTAACATTAGTACTATCAATCCTTTTTATTTAATAATTGCTCCCCAGATAGGACTCGAACCTATTTTATTTCAATTTTTCATTCAGCGATTAACAGTCGCCAGCTACACCCAGTTCAGCTACAAGGGAATTTATGGTCGTTTTACCATTAGTACTACCTAGAAATTTTGCCCCAAAGGTTGGACTCGAACCAACAATGTCCATGATGAATATTCATCTTTCACCCTTTCAACGTTGAAACATCAGGGTTATCTTTGAGATTTAGAACGGGAAGAGGGATTCGAACCCACATTTTCAGCTCCAATTACACTTATCAGTTTAGAAGACTGATGTGGCTATACCCGCATTTTGCTCTGGCGGTCAGATTCGAACTGACGGTGGGGTTTCCCTCGGTAGGTTAACAACCTACTGCAATCGACCACTATGCGACACCAGATTATACTACTTTTTAATTTTATTCAACATTTCGCTAAATTTTCTTTCTTGTTCTTTACTCGCTTCTTTCCAAATACAGGTTTTAAAAGACTCACCTTTTGCAATGTCAATTGTTGTTATTTTCATAATTTTAATTTTTTTAATTTATCCATTATCAAATATAGAATAAATTTATTGTAGCGTATCGTGGATTCGAACCACCCCGTAGACCTTATGAGAGTCCCATGCAACCTTTACACCTTAACGCAATTTGTAGGTACGACTGGATTCGAACCAGCGACTGACACCCCTTCGACGGGGCCGCTCTATCCGTGCTGAGCTACGTACCAAAACAGTGTACTTTAATCGATTTTATTACACTGTTTGATGTCACCTTCCGATAACATTTGAGGACTGGGTGGGATTCGAACCCACGACCTGATGGTTAACAGCCAACTGCTCTAAACCACTGAGCTACCAATCCATTGACATTTCATCTACTTACATGTCACAGTAGCTATTTGCGGAAGGAATCGGAGTCGAACCGACACGAGTCTTGCTCTCCTAACAGTTTTCAAAACTGCGGCCACCCCCTATTGGCTTGCCCTTCCATTATTCTATTTTAAGTTAAGTAATTTTCTTAAATTACTCAAAGCATTAATTTTACTTTCAAGTGATTTTAATTCACTCACCATTTCTTTCAACGTCTCTTTTTCATCACCACTATAGTAGATTTCACCTTCAAAATGTAAAAACGAAACTTCAGTTACCTCACTATCACCATTTAATTCTATTAAAATATTCCAATAATTTTCATAACGTAAATCTAACGAGGTAGTATCATATTTATTATCAATGTTTATGCTATTTAACTGAGAGTTGTCTCCCCAACTTCTATATCTATAAGGTTCTCTTAAAGACGGTTCCCGTATTAACTCTAGATTTAATAAATTAGTTATTTTATTTTGAACACCCTTTATTTTTTTATTAAATTTAACCAACCTATTAAGTTTAATAAATAAATTATAAGAATTTAATATATTATTTTTATCGTGAGTTAATTTCACATGAGTGTTTAAATTAGATTCTAATAGAATACTATTATCATGTAAAAGTATTTCATATTTTATATCATCAATAATGAACTCATTATAATCTGGCACCAAAACTAAATTTAAATTATTTTGTATTACCACCTTTATAAAATCTATATCTGATTTGAATTCAGGGTATAATACTTTATAATGATTATAATTAAGTGAGTCTTTTTCCATGGAACTACCCACTATCTCAAAATCTTCATTTAACTCTAAACTCTTCTTAAATTCCATATTATTTTATTTAGGTTACAAAGATAAACCAAATATTTGGATTAACCAAGTTTTTAAATAAATTTGCTGCGATGTGTGGTTTCGAACCACCATAAAGCTTTATGTCTCTCCATATAGCTATATGAGAATCATCGCAATTTGCACAGATGGAGGATTTTGAAACCCCGACACCTAGTTTTGGAGACCAGTGCTCTGCCTCTGAGCTACATCTGTTTGTTGATACGAGGTTTGGTCGCCTCGTATCATAATTTACTTCCAATATGTCAAAGAACACCCTATTAAGGGGTTACTGTCAACCTGATGAGAATCGAACTCACGTTACTCGTTTCACAGACGAGCCACCTTTCCAATTTGGTGCACAAGAGGGATGTTATGTAAGAATTAACTTACAAAGGGGTGAAAAGGGGGATTCGAACCCACCGAAACTCTTCCGAGTACTAGAATCACAATCTAGCGCATTTGACCACTCTGCTATAATCACCATGTTTAAAATTAGAACAAAAAAAATCCTAACATTTCTGTCAGGATTTTTATCTTATCTTTTTAAAGTTTACTATGGGGTTTTTAACCTTCCCATGTTCCACCTTGTTTAAGTATAGACATACCTGACTCTGTTGGAGAACTACGTCTCCAATTCATAATCGAATTTATATGTATTATACTTATTGTTTGCATTTTCTAATTTTTAGGGCATTCACCCGTATTGTTATTAATATATAGTACAAATATACAGAATGTTTTTAGAAAAACAAACTTTTTTTGTGCTTTTTTTTAAATTAATTTATAACTACTTGATTTTCAGTTACCAAGTACCGAATTTTTTATGCCAATATAGTGCTGAAAATGGGTCATTTGCTTTTGCTGAGTCTTTTCCACCCATTCTATCCCAAAAAGCTTCCTTTCTATCTTTGCTTTTATGTTGAGAAAAATCATCCATACCTCTATGACCACCTTTTACGATTTTATAATCATCACCCTTTTTTGCTAGAACCTCCCATTTGTGTTTGGCACCTTTTGGTGCTGTCTTTTTAACCCCTACTTTATTGAAACCTTTATTTTTATATCTTTCAGGAATTTCTTCAGATATCAATTTGGTTTCAATTATTAAATTCTCTTTCAATTTAATATATTGCGCTTCTGTAATTTTTACTTTCATATTAATTAATCATTAGGGACACAGTTAGGAACTTGCTTACCATTCTTCTCTTTCATACCTATTTGCTTATAACCATCCCAACATGGATTTTCATCTTCAGTTATTTCTGCAACTTCTGTAACTTCTTTCATTAAAAATACCTTAAGGTTTTTTAATTGTGATTCTGTTATCTTTATCTTCATTTTTATACTGTTTTACAATAAATATCAGAAATATTCACTAAAACACTTGTTTTTATAAATATAATTAGGTATCTTTAAATTAACTATTAGGTAACATTAAGTTAACATTAGACTATTTATTATTAAACAGGAAATATTATGAAAAAAATTTTAATTACAATTATCGCATTATTTACTTTTTTTATTAGTGATGCACAAGACACAAAATTAGAGAGGGTAAGCACCAATGATTACACTTATATTAGGGATGCACAAGACACAAAACTAGAACAGATAAGTGCTGATTATTACATTTACACTGAAAACACCATTAATGATATGATACATCAAAAAGGTTTCTATAAAAAAATTAATGGTAAGTTAAAGAGAGATGGTAACTGGAAACTTTATATTAACGGTGAATTAAAAAGTGAAGGTATCTACAGTGATGACAAACTAAAATTATTAATTGTTGATGGAACTAAATACTCCAATAAAGATTTAAGAATGTCTTCATTATGATGTAAAAAGTAAAAAGGTCCCATTGGGACCTTTTTTATTATATTTATTATAAGAATAACTTAATTTTTAGATTTAGACATATCTTTAGCTAAATCATAAAATGCTTTAAGTTCAAGAGTTTGTAACGCTCCACCACCAGAGCCAGAGCCACCGTTGGTTACTATAGAAGGGAATGTTATTCCTTGAGGTCCCGCTAATGCTTGTGCTACTCCAATTGCAGTTTCTTTATCTATTCTAGCTTGTTCCAATGGAGATAAACCAGCTTGAACTTTAAGTCTATCACCTTCAGCTTCAGCTTTTTTGAGTGCTAATGTAGATGCAGCCTTAAACTTATCTTCTGCTAATTTCTCTTGAGCCACTAACTTAGCTTTACGGGCTTGAATAACCGCAGTTTGTTCATTAGCTTCCTCTTTAGCTGTAACTTCAGCAATAAGTTTTCTACCCTTAACAATTGCAGTTTGCTCTTCTTGTTGAGCAGCAATAAGTTCTTGTTTTGAATTAGCTTTATCGGCAGCATACTTAATCTTTTGTCTTAATTTGATATCAATCTCATTAACGTAATGTACGTTATCCATAGACGTATATGTTGAAAGAATTCCAAACGTTTGTATATCACTCTCAACTCTTACTGGTGACCCATCTTTGTTGGTTTTAGGAGTAACTTCAATGTAAAACTCTTGTGAACCATCTTCTAACATTCTAGTCTTAGTTTCAGTTTCTAATAATACTTGTCCATTACGTAATTGGTCTTGGAAGTATTGGTCTAACTGAGATTTACCACCTGAATAATGTGCTTCTGAACTCATACGTTGTGTTGAGAACGATGCAATTTTCTTTTGATATGATAATAGAGTTGTTGACATTAAGTTTTCAAAACTTGTATAAGTAATATGTAAATCTAACATCATATCTTCACGACTTGGTAAATCCCATTTAACGGTATGCTCTAATTCAGCGTTATCACCTTCACTAAATGTACCATCTTTTCTATCACTTAATATCCATAAGTCAGCGTCAGGACTTTTATTGATTTCCCTACTTACTTGAATCGTAAAGTTATTCGGCCAAGTAGTTACTTTACTAAACGGTCCAGACCAATGTAAACCTGGATTAAATTTAACCCTTAAATCACCACCGATTGTTTGGACAACTTGTCTATTTCCAGCATCATTGACACTTAGTGGGTTTGCAATCCCGAATACAAAGATAATAAAACCCATTAGAACAACTATCCACGCACTAAGTGGTGTCCTAATTTTATCTTTTAATTCTTTATGGTAATGTGGGTTCTCCGTGTTAAGGTTGTTGGCCGTAATCTCTTTGTTTTGGTTGATAACATTTTCATTATATTTCTCTAAGAAATAAAATGCAATACCAAGTAATAATACTAAAATTCCTAATCCTGTAATAATCATTTTTTATTTTTTTTAAATTATAATACAAATATACATTTAATATTTGGGTTAAACAAATTTTACATAAAAAAAATGGTATAAAATTATTTATACCATTTTCTAAACATATAAAGGATGATTAACTAGAGAAAAACATTTCAGTTTCCAACTCTTTAATTTTCTTACCCATCTCTGGACCAGCTTCTATTCCAAATCTTTGCTTTACCTCATCACCAGTGACTGATAGATTAAATTTAATGAATCTATTAACTAGGTTAATATCAATATCAACTTCATTAGCAAAAGCTCTAAATGTATCATCAGGAACTTTTGAGTTTAGGTGTAACTTCTTTAAAGTGTAAAAAGTTGATTCCTCAAATATTTGGTAAAACGATAGTAAAAATGTTACTTGCTTTACTTCACTTACTGAGTACGTTAATTTATTAAGACCTTTGGTGATTTTATCATATGGTACATCAAGCAATAAAGTTGATATAACTAATATTTCATCACTAGACTCTGGAAAGTTTTTATTGATTGGTGTTAAGCCCTTAAAGACCCAATCAAATAAACCGTATCTATTTAATAGACCTAGGAATTGCTTTACAGACTTTGCTGACTTAATACCTTTTATAAATTCATCCCTTATTCTTTCCGCAGAAATACCTTCTAACGAACTATCAACTTTTAATTGCTTATCTATTGAAGAGTCAAGATTGGAACCAACTCTAGCTGCAAACCTAATCGCTCTAAGAATTCTAAGTCTATCTTCACTAAATCTTTCTTTAGGCTCACCTACAGTCCTAACAACACCATTCTTGATATCATCAATACCACCAACCAAATCAATAATTTCTTTAGTTCCAATGTCGTAGAATAAGGCATTGATTGTTAAGTCACGTCTTTTCACATCAGTTTCAATATCAGTAAATGTTACTGAATCTGGTCTTCTACCATCACCCTCTTTGGAATCAACCCTAAAAGTAGCAATCTCGTATTCTTCATCACCAATAAAGGCGTTAATAACCCCAAATTCGGCCCCAGTACCAATATTTCTAATACCGTTATCATCTAATAGTTTAGCTACCTTTGGAGCTGGTAAATCAGTTGCTAAGTCATAATCCTTAATAGGTTTACCTAAAAGGGTATCACGCACAGCTCCACCAACAATATAGAGTTCAAAACCTTTTTCACTAAATAAGTCATACAGTTGTTTAACTTCTTTAGGTATAGGTAAATTTGATTTAACTCTTTGTTCAAATATAATATTTTTCTTTTTAATTCTCATCTTCTTTTTGTGTTGTGTATTCTACATAAATATCACTCCATAGTTTGAAGTTACTATCACAATGTGGACAGTTACAAACCATACCTTGTTTTCCAGAACCTAATAAGTCTTCTGGGTGTGTTGGGTATTTCTTTTTACAATTTGGGCAAATGATATGATTATCATCTTCATTTGTTAACCCAGTATACCCTATTGAGTATGATGTTGTTTCTTCCATGTTTCAAATATACGTAAATTACTTCAAGTAAACAAAAAAAAGGAGATAAAAATTAATTTATCTCCTTTTTTATTAAATACCGTAGATATGTTAGTAGTCTCCAGATAATTACACCCTTCTCTACATCCACTAATCTCTTGAACGAACATATCCCATTAGGGATGGTATTATAAAATGGTTATTGTGCTATTGAACACACACGTAAGATTAATCAGTCTTAGATTAACCGTTAGGTCTCTTACTATAACCATTATTCCTGATACAAATATATTAGAAAGGTTTTAATTAAACAAGATTTTTCTTATAAAAATCACCTTTTTCTTTTTTATAAGCGTCTAAAGCTTGCTGAGCCTCATTTCTTACAGTATTCCAAATCTTCCTTTTATTTTGAATTTCTTGTTCTTTCCTACCTAACGTTATATAGATTTTATTATCTATAGTACCTAACCTTCTCATTACTAAGAATAAAGTATTGATTGCTTTACGAGTTTTCTTTTTATTAACGTAATGTAATCTTTTAGCTATATTCTTCCTACCATTTCTAGATAACTCACTAAAGTCAGGTTTTAGGTAAATAATTTCTATTTCTTCACCATCTATTTTGATGTCGAAATCTTTATTTTTGACTACATCAGTGATTATTTTAATCGCTTCGTAGTAGTTAATATTTAAATCAGTTTCAGTGAACTGCATTTTAATTGAATCTTGTACTTCCATTTTTATTGTTTTTAAATTTATTATCATTTCCTATTTGGTCATAGGTAACTTACGTCTAAAATGGAACGTCAAGGTGGATGTCTAATCCTAATCTAAGTTTTTTTCATAATATTTTTATTTAATTACACTGTGCCTAATATCGGACTCGAACCGATGACTCAGGAATTTAGAGTTCCCAGCTCTGCCAACTGAGCTAATTAGACTTTTGTGGCGATAGGAGGAATCGAACCTCATTTTAACCCATTACTCATAGAATTTATAACTTCTACTTGTCCATTCCTTTAGGTGTGGGATGCTATTCCATTATATCGCTTTCACACTAGAATATCAGTATAAGCACTCATGATTACTTTAACCTATTTAGTTTACTAACTACCCACTTTTGACTATCGCCATTTGAGGTGCGTGGAGTATTCGAAACTCCCTATCGTGAATTTTAAATCATATTGGTGTATACTTCTTTATAATTCACTCTAAACCTTTCACAGTCTAGGACCTAGCCAGTCGGACCACCGCACCATTTGGCTTTATTCAATTAAAGCCATTTGTTTATTATCTTCTTCGTATAAAGTTAAATTACCTTTAAATTTCATACTTCCTTTTGTATGAGGATTATCTGGAGTCTCTTTAGTGGAGAAACCTACACCCTCACTTACTTCTAAGTGATTAACATAATGGGTATTACCCTTATGTTTAATTACCCACATAGGAATCGTAGGGTCTTTTAAATGACCTTTATTGAAGTGGAACACTATTGTATCTTTCTTAGACATCAACTTTCTCCTTTCTCATTAAAGGTATACCACTGGTATGTCTTCTCGACCAATCACAAGGTTCTAACGCAATTGCGGTAATCTCATTATTGATATCGGGCTCCCGAAATATTGATATGTTAATATTATTTGAATTAGCTTTGCTTATAAGCTTTTCTAGTTCTTGCTCATTTTCTACTGATAAGAAAATTAAGTAATTTGAATTGTTAAACCAATTCTTTGCTAATTCTGGGTGTTCATATTGAAATTGAACACATGCATGTGCTGACTGTACAGCTTGATAGGTTAGAGGTATATCACTTCTTGTGATAACTCTCAATTTTCCGTTTTTAATCTAAGTATCTTTCATCTTATTTTTAATTTATATTACAAATATACAACTTATTTTTAGATAAACAAGTTTTTTAATTTATTTTTTAAAAAATCCACCCACGACCTTTATTAATGGTCTCAATCATGTGTCTTTTAGAGGCATCAGCATTAAATTCTTGGAGTTTTTCTTTCCACTCCTTGATTTCATCTTCAGTCATATTTTTAAATTTGGGTTGCGGTTTTTTACTCATAATTAATCTAATTCTTTAAAAATTTTATTTAATTTCATTAATCTTTTCATTATTGATTATAGAGTTGTTTTTTTCTATTATTTGAATTAGCTTTATGTAAAGCTTTAATTTTCTTTTCGACACCAGTCTTCCTATTACGTGATACAGCTTTACCAGCATCACTACCAGCTGGTTGTTGACCATGAATCAATAATGCAAATGATTCATCCTCAAATGCCGCTATTGAATCATCATAATCAATCTTAATACCTAGTTCTTGCGCTTCTTCTACTGAATAAACTACTTTTGCAAATCTAAGGCTATTTTTCATAATTAACTCTTCATTATTTTTATCTACTGAAGCTATTAATTTCATATTTCTTGGAATAGAACCTTTATTACTTAACCAAAAGTTAATTGAAGTTGTGTGTGTATAAAATATAGTACTCGTGAAATGATTTGCAACCTTAATCCAAGCTTTCATGTAATCAGAGCTGAAGAAATCACCACCTTCATGGATTCTAAATACTTTAGAAGTATTAAAACCATGATGTTGTATTGAATTTATTATTAAATCAGCCATTGCATCAATACCACCAGCTTTTCCAGCTTCCTGTAATAATTGTAAGTTACTAAACGCTGCTTTACCAGCTGTTCGACTATATTGTGCTTGTTGCCTAGCGGCATAACACATAAACTCTCTTTCTGGACCACCTTTAAGTGAAGTTCCATCTGAAAATTTTGTACCTGGTTTTGCGGCAAAGTTTTTACACACAGTAGCCATTGGGCAAGTGTACCCAGCTGGTAATGATAAGTAAGGCCAATCTAATTTTTTATTTCCTTTGGATATACTAAGAACGCATATATCATCTACCTCTTCATCTGGCGTTTCAATATCATGTCCACCATGACCTAGAGGGTCAAAATCATCTTCAAATATATAAGAATGTAATTCGTTTATATTTTTACTATCTTCTTTGTAGTTACCAGATAGTTGGTAATATTCTTTTATTGTTGAATAGAAATTCTCATCAACCAGAAATTTCATGTTATTTTCATATAACACTTGTTCATATAATCCGCTTAACGATATATTCTTCATAAACCTTTTCTTTATTATAAATATAAATTTATTTAGAAAAATTTTTAACTATTTCAATAACTAGTATTGTTTGCCTTGGTTTATCAATTGAATGAATTACTCTCATCACTTTATAATAACTTTTATGGTCACCTATGTAGATAAATTCCCCTTCAATAGGCTTTACCCTTGACTTATAACTGTAGATTTCTTTCCAATCAGTATCTAATAATATAAATTTTGTTTTAAACATAATAAAATATATTGATTATTTTATAATAATCAATATATTTATTAATAAATATAATTATTATGTGTGGATGTAAAAACAAAACAGTAGTGAGACCTAAAGTGACTCCTAAAACAAGTGATAACTCAAGTAACAAAACTTCAGTTACAGTGACTACTTTTAAATCTAAAAGTTAAGAATCACCATATTCAATTTCTTCTTTCTTTAGGGGTGTATCAACTTTAGTCGTTGTTTCTACCTTTTTATTGTTGTTGGCCTTTTTCAATAAATGTTCACCAACGGTAACACCTAGACCAGCCCAAACAATTTGAATCATACCATCAAACATGTTTTCATCGATTACTATATGAAAGATGGCGTCTGATAAAAACACTATCGATACTAGAATAAAGGCCATAAAGGTAATTACCCTCTTACTTGAGAGTTTAGAATTATCTTCTGAACTTAACATTTGTTTAATTTCAATAATAAAATTTTTCATAGATATATATTTCTACATAAATATATATGAAAATATGAAAGCCACATAAAATGTGGCTTTATATTTAGAGTCATACTTTTTAGTTGGTAACACTACTCTTAAAGGTGGAAGCGGAGGGAGTCGAACCCTCGTCCAAAAGGTGCATCAAAGCAAATCTACATGTTTAGGTATAATTATCGATTTATCCAAACGGGTTAAGGTTTCTAATCCCTTCCAAAAGTTTTGTACCCTAACGCTAGGTACATATCGCCATATTTTACTGTTTAGAATCAGGTTCTTAGTGGATTACCACAATTTACTGTAATTAGGCTACAGCTACCTCTCTAGCACCCACCTTAGCGGTTGCAAAGAAATTTTCTTCAATATTTAAAATATCGTCAATTAAAATTTTGATAGTATGATTTAAGTGTTTCCAATCTAACACTACATGCATTAATTATCAGTCAATCCCCAGTCAAAACCAGTCGCCCCCAATATAAAATAAATATATAACTTTTAATTAAAAGTTATATATTTATTTATCAATTTTTATTACCCACCGATTATTTCATCAATGATACCGTAAGCCAACGCTTCTTTTGAATCTAACCACAAATCTCTTTCTGAATCTTTAAGTACTTCTTCAGGGTCTTTACCGCAAAAACCACCTAATAAGTCAAATAACCTATTGTTAAATTTTTCAGATAACTTCATAGAAATTCTCATATCTTGAACATTACCTTCCATACCACTTGATACTTGGTGTAACATTACCATTGCGTCAGGTAACATAAAGCGTTTACCCTTTGTACCAGCACCTAATAATACCGAACCCATTGATGCACACATACCATTGTTAATGGTTTTAATTTCTGGTTTCACTAGACCCATAGTATTAATCATTGATAGACCGTTTATAACTGACCCACCTGGTGTATCAATATACATTGTAATATCATCATCACTAACACTTTCTAAGTATAATAATTGTGCTTTAACCACATCACTCATGTATTGATTAACTGGTCCTGATACCCATAAGATTCTTTCTCTCATTAATCTTGAGAAGATGTCCATTTGAGTTACCCTCATTTCTCTTTCTTCTAAGATGTATGGTGTCATTGAACCGTATACCTCATTTTGTATGGACCCATATTGATTTAGTTGGTTATCTGAAACACGCATTTTATCTTTTGCATATGCTTGAAAATCTTTTCCTAAATTCATATTATTCCCCTTCTAAGTTAGCATCATTTTTCTTTGTATCATATAAAGACTTGATTGATTCAACCAATACCTCATATTTTTCCCAACCATGTCTTTCGATAAATGATTTATACACTTTGTCAGGAGTACTAACAACTAATTTATCATTTTCTGAATCATAGTGAGTACCAGCTAAAGACTCATTGATTGCTAATAATTTTTGTTCATCTGTTAAACCATCAAAAATTGATTCATTTACAATGATTTTCAAATCATAACCATAAGCAAATTTACTTGCTGGTGTTTCTTTCTTAACTTGAAAAAGTGATGTTTGGTCATCGTTAACAATGATTTTGGTATTGATAAAATTATCTAACCCAATACTTACTAAAACCCCCATAATCATTTCCTGTGTTTCATCATCAGGATTTGTCCATTTTGCCATATTAATATTTTTTTTTAATTATTATTATAGAACAAATAAACTATTTTTTACTTTAGGAAACAAGCTATTGGGTAACTTTTTTTAAATTTTCTAATAACTCTTTTTCTTCATCAGTCACTGAAGTTGGCATATGTAATTCTACTTCAAGAATTTGGTCACCTCTTAACGCACTATAATTAGGTACCTTAAGACCTTTACCTTTAATTTTTAATTTACGACCAATTTCGGTCATCTCTTTTACATTGATAATAATTTTGGAGCCATCTATTGTCGTAAATTCAACTGAACCACCTAAAATCAATGTTGGGTACCCTACTTTAACCTTAGATAATAAACCATAATTAGGTAATGTTTTAAAGTCACCTTCCTTAATTTCAATGGTGATGATTAAGTCACCGTACATTTCTTTCATACCATCCTTATAAAATGACCCCCCACGCATTATCATGATTTGTTGACCATTTTGAATACTATGTGGAATGTCAAAACTCTCTTCATTAGAAGAAATAACCATCCCATTACCACTACAAGTGTTACATACTTTAGACATTGTAAAACCTCTACCTTTACATTGCTCACAACTAAAATTTTGTTGGAACGTTCCATGTTGGGTTCTTTGAATCTCTGTTCTTATTCCACTACCATTACAAGTGTTACATCTTTTAACATCCTCACCCCCTCTAGCGTTACATGGTTGACATTTATCATATCTATCATATCTAATTGTCTTATTAACACCATGGTAAATCTCTTCTACTGTAATAGATAATTTGTGGGCCTTTGAATATTGTCTTCTGGCCCTTTGACTTTGCTGTTCTTTACGCATTTGTTCAAACGCACTTTCCATGTCTCGGTGATTAAAACCACCTGAAGGTCTTCCACCACCTTGAGAGAATCCTTCATAACCCATAGAGTCGTAGCGTGACTTTTTATTTGAGTCACTAAGAATTTCATATGCTTCGGCAATATCTTTAAATTTATCTTCAGCTTCTTTATCATCAGGGTTCTTATCTGGATGGTATTTCATGGCCAATTTACGGTAAGCTTTTTTAATTACACTCGCATCAGCATCTTTAGAGATACCCAATGTCTTATATAAATCTTTACTCATATCTTTTGTATTTGCCTCAAATATACTAATAATATTTATTTATAACAAACTTTTCGTATATTTGTCTTGATAATATTTATATACATGCTTTACAGAGTAATACTAACAAAAAACGGAGAATATAAGAAAACCTTACATAGATGTAAGACTGAGACTACTTCATTCGTTAATTTTAATAGATTAAAAATAGATAATAAAGTTTTCTTTGAAAAGAAATTCATTAATAATAATGGTATCGTTCCAGTTGAGTATAAAATCTATGTTGTAAAAGACTATGATGAAAATGATAAATCAAGGCTTGTAAGAAATAAACTTGGTAAGTTGGTGTATGAAAAACCTATATATGATATTTGGACCGTACTACACGACTCGTCTTATATGGTTGAGGAAACATTCTCGGTTTGGGGTTATAACAATAGAAAAGATAGAAAAACGATTGGGGATATCATTACATTATTAGTAAAAGGTATGGATGATAGTAAAAAAACCAAACAAGTTGTTGTGGTTCATAATAAATTATTAATTCACGCTGAAGACCAGTTTGATATGGTTATTTGTAAATGTAAGAAGGATGCACAAAGATTACATCACTCACTTATGAATGCGGCCCAATCTAACAAGATAAATAATTTATTATTTATGGGTACAGCTAATAAAAAAATGTGTGGTGATTATTATGAAATTATTCAAAAACATACTGGATGGAACTACACTAAGATTTGGAGAACTACCACTCGACCTTAGTTAATAGATGTTTCATCTCTTCATAATCCTCTTTTGTTGGTGGGCTAAAATATAGATTTAGACCCTTTAAGATTAGTTTAATATCATCAATATTTTTGACGTTATCTATATTTACCTTAAACTGTTCAGAATTATCATTAAGTGTAACTGTCGAACCTGAGATTATATTATTCTCATTATTATCATACATTTCAAATTCTTCAGAATAATTATTTTCACTATTTTCCATCTTCTATTAATTTTAATTTTTGCTTCCTAGAAAGCTTTTTTATTTTATATTCTAATTTACTAGCCTCAGACCTATTATCACAGCTCTGGGACCATTTTAAGGTGACTGGTGAACGACTTCTAGTATATTTAGCACCTTTGCCATTATTATGGTCTGAAACACGCTTAGAAACGTTGTTAGAGATTCCTGTATATATTGAACCATCTGAACACTCCACCATGTAAGTAACCCATTGTTTAAACATAGTGCTTTGCTCTTCTCTTAGTAATTCTGAAGCCTCACTCTCAAATAAGTAAGCTATATTTGGTTTTATATGATGCTTAAGACCTTTAAGAAACCCTAAAGAAGACCACTTATCAATAAGCTCACTCCTTTCTTCTTCCATTTTTACTACTTTACTTTTATTTAAAGCCCATAATTTATCTGTCATAAAATGAGTTATTTTATGTAAATCACCTTTATCAATCACACCATTAATTGAACTGTCGTTAAATGATTGAAGAATTTTAACAACAGTATTTAATCTAGATTCGTCATTATGTTTATTATTGTCCCAATACTCATTTTCTAAAAAAGCAGTCGAGTATCCTTCAAAAACATGATATTCACTTTCATCCAACCTTTTATCTATATAATGCTTTATAATATCACTCATAATTAATCTAATTTAAGGAATTTACTTCTGATAAAAACTTTTGTGTGTTCACCACTAATATCACTTATCATTTTACAATCGAATTGGTTCCCAACATAATAAATAAAACAATGTGAATATCCCTTATCTATTGCTCTATCAACTTCTTCTTGGAATTGATTAAAAGTTTCATACATATTATCTTCAACAGAATACTTAACGCCATCATGTGTGAAAACTGGTTTATCTACTTGTATTATATTAATTGGTCTCACCTTAGTTCATTTTTATCGTCTTCATTATCTTCTTTTAACCGTTTAAATGGAGTATCTGAATTAATATTATAATATCCAAGTGTGTTAAATATAATATAGTGCATAATGAATCTTTTCATACTAGTCCTACTACTTTTTATGTCACCATCTACCCCAATTATAAAATCTTCCTCATTAAACCACCTATCAAAGTAATATTCATCTTCATATATTAATAAATGTTCTAAAAAAGTGTGTCTTGGTGAAACCGATAAAAATGAACCATTTCTAATATCAATCGGGTGCCACCAATCATAATATTTTTGATAAGCGTCAATAATTAAACCCTGTTTATATTTAATAAAATCATTATTTGGCACATCTTTATAATTCATAATTAATCTAATATAAATTTAACCAACCCATCGATATCATCTACCATTGGTATATTATACCAATTGCAAACAACATCTACATTACCTTTTCTATAGAACCCTTCAGGGCAACATACAACCACATTACCACTGTGTGCATGTAAACCTAATTCCATCAAAGTGATTGGTGATTTAGTTTTTGGGTCAATAAATATCACAATCTTATCAGCTTCTTCTAATGCATTTAATTCCCATTCTACTTGCTCTCTAAAATTATCATTTTCTATTTTTTGTTCCCATGAAGAATCCCAATCATCCCTTCTAGGATTAAATAGAGTCACTACTTTATCACCAGATAACTTTTCTTTAAGTTTATTTTCAATTTCAGTTTGCCAATCAACAGCTTTACCCATTTCAATTGAACCAGCTAAGAATACTGTTGTTCCAGCATCACTTAATTTCTCTGGTGCTTTAATTACTACTACATTATTCATTTTTGTATTTTCTTTTTTAAATTTCATCCTTTGAATTGTTTAATATTTCAATCTTAGCAATTAAACTTCGCTTATACTTTTTAATTTCTTTAGCATTTCCAACAACAAATGATTTGTTGACATCATCCTTATTAGGAACTAAGTTATAATTAGGGTCTTCAACGATTCTTGCACTATATACATAAATCACATCATCAAATATCATATCATCAACAATAACATTATATTTATTCAATTTTCCATCAAGATTAAGATTGTAATATTCAAAGCTTTTTACTATTTCAAATATTTTAGAATTCATTCTAATAGTGTCAGCACCACCAGAAACACTTTTACTGTATATGATTGCTGAACATTGATTTATTCTAGTAATTAAAGTTTGATTCCAGTCTTTTTGAGTGTAAGCATTAGCAGCTAGAGAATACTCAAAACCCTTATAATTCCAATTTAATTTTGTTTTACATTTTATATTAATCATCTCCTTTAAATGGTTTTACAGCACTACCTTCATCGGTTAGGTCATTTTTCAAATCGAAAGATTTTTCAATATCACCTATCATGGTGTTTATTCGTTCTATTTGTTCATCAGTGGCGATAACAGGGTTGATACATTCAACACGTTCTTTATCATTGGTTGGTACAAAGAATGTTACAGCATTAACACCTTTAGCTTCTAACGCTGCCTTTATATTTTCAGTTATAATTTCCATAACCTCTGTTTGAGATAATGTCATTTCATCCATATAGAATACTAAAATTAGTGGTTGCTCCTTATTCATCTTCTAAAATATTTTCTGGGTATGTGTAACTTATTGTTTTAATATTTTCACACCCTTCAGGTGTTAAGTCAGTAATAACTTCTTGGGAGTTATCTTTAGTGGTCATTTCACATTTCACTGGTATGTCATCATCTGTCATTAAATAAACTAGTAGTTTATTTCCATCTTCGGACATTTCTTTGATTACTATTTTCATAAATTTTGTTTTACGATTTAAACATATATAAAATTTTAGAATTAGTCAATAAAAAACCGCAATTAATTGCGGTTTTCATTTTCTTTTTATTTTATTATAGTTATTAACCAATTCCTTATTAATAACCCTTTTATTTTCTCGTCTTTAAAGTCATAATCAAAGATATGTTTAAATGATATCTTGAGGTTAAATAATCTAAACCATATATAACCCACCTTTTCACATTTGTAAAAAGTAAAACATTTAGTCTTTAAAAATTTACATTTAATCATTTATTACAAATTTTATTAAAATCCCACCGATTTCAACTTCAAATTCTTCAGTGTACTCATAATTATTACTTGAATCCCCTGAAAGTTTATAGAAAAAGTGTTCACTAACTTTCTTATGTCTTTCAGCGTCCATTGAATAAACCATGGTTAGGCCCTTAGTATAAAAGTTATCATCATTTACAATGATTTTAATTGTTTCTATTAACGCATCGTAATTCATATAAATAACTTTTTAAAGAATCTAACAATAAGATTATCTTTCTTTTTTGTTTTAGGTTTTACTTTATTATTAATTTCATCACCTAAACCGTTTTTTATTTCTTCAATGAACTGATATTTTTTCAATTCAGTTGCTTTTTTATCTCTTTGGATAAATTTAGCCTCTTTGTCTATTTCTCTATTGTTCATTTTTCTAACCTTTCTTGTAAAGTATGTATAAGCCACACACCACCTGAAGTTAAACAGCCATCTAAAAACCAAGCAAAAGCATTAACCCTTACCCCTAAATATGAGGCACTTAGAGAAAAAACAAATATTGATAATAAAAAACCTATCCAGAATGGTAAACAAATCATACAACTGAATAACTCACCGAAAAAATTAGGTGATAGTTTTTTCCAAAATTCTCTCCACTTATTAAAGATTGATGAGAATATCATAATATTAGCTATTCCATATGCTAACACAAAAAATAATACTACTTCCATATTAATATCCTATACATACTGGACACGCTTGATTTGGGTCATTAGGGTCACATTTACAAATCACATCAGGTTCATTAAATTCCTCAAGGAAAACTTTAGTGCCTCTAGGTGGTAAATCAAAGGTCTCATTATTTACTTTTGCCGTATTATTAAACCTATTAACTTCTTTGGTATTTTTAGGTATATCAGCAATTGGTACATCAGCAATTGACTCTTCAGTAATTGACTCTTCAGTTATTACTGAATCAATTTTATCAGGTTCAACCTCACTAACGTCACTCGTCGGTTCAGTCATAATTGGTAGGTCAATGTTTTCATGTACTTCCTCTTTTGATTCCAATAAGTCTGAAAACTTAAAAATCAACGTTTTACATTTTGCTAATGATGACTTTGTGAAAATACTTTTCAATTCATTAATCTTACTTTGAAGGAGTTCAATTTTTTGTTCCCTTTCAATATTAACTTTAATTACATAACCTACATAATCCAACATCTCATCAACACCCACACTTTCATTGTGTGGATATAACATATAAATATTATCTCTAGCTGGAACAGCTTCAAAGCCCACCACATCTGACTCTGGTAATGACCAACCTTCTTTGAAGAATGTATCAACCACACTTATATTATTCGTAAATCTAATTCCTAGCACATGTGGGCTAAGTTCGTTTAATCTTTTGTTTATATTTGACATTATACTCCTAATCCTTTAATGATAAACGCAATCATATAAGCTACCGATAAACCAATTAAAAACATGTCAATAGAAGATATTGGTGCCTTTATTCCTTGTTTAATAAATGGTATTATTTGAAATACGCTTTTGATGATGTTTAAAACTGACATAATGAAAATCGTCAATAAAAATAAATTTATTAGCTCACTTCCCATTATTTATCTGTTTTAAGTGTTTTTCTAGCATTAGAAATATCCATCCTTATATTTTGGGCCTGTTCTTTAACACTTTGAAGTGTTTTTCTTGCTCTTACTGAGGCAGCCTGATTACCTTTAACGTAAAACTTTTCTAAATCAATTTTTAATTGACCCATTAAAGATTCTAATTCTTCGTAATTATTCATTTTCTTTTTTATTTAAATTTTTTAACTTATCAATATCAACACCCCCTAGTGGTTCTCTATTAATCGATTCCCACTCGCTAATCATGGCGTTTAATTGAATGATATCCTTTAGATGTTCTGTAACTTTCGCTTTTGTATATTGAATATCACCACCCTTATTGTTCATTACACACTCTAGCTCTTCATAAGCAATTAATCGCTTATGAACCAGTTCCGTTAATATTATATTTTTTAATCTCATGTATGCAATATACACAAGATTAAAAAAAAATAAATAGAAAAGTAGGATTTTATGTATTTTAATACACTTTTTTGTTGTAAGAGTCTTCGAAAATTTTGTAAATCCTCAAATATGTGTCAATTTCTGGTTTAGATTTTTTAATGTTGTAGTTGAAGATATGACCCCAGAAATTTTTTAAATGAATTACTATTGTTTTATCGTTATAAAACGATTCTAAGTATGTGTCTAGTAAATAGACGTATGCACTATCATTATTATTGAATTTTATTACCTTAGTATTTACTAAATCACATACCTTATTCCAACACCAGTCATAATGGTTAATCCTTTGTTGTTCATCCATCATATCGTGACCAAAATAAGTTGTTTCAATTAGGTCATTTAATGTTAAAATAAAATCTATATATAAATCGCTTCTTTCATAAACAATTCGATTACTATCATAGAGTAATTCTGTCTCAATAAGAGACAGAGGTCTTGACATGCGATTTAGTAATTTATCTAAGTTTTCAATCATAATTTTACCCTAATAAATTCTCATTACCTTTATAAAGTAAGTAAGTGGTTTTATTATTAATTTTGGTAGCTATTAAAATTCTATTTCTATTAACACCTTCATTATATGAAACGTGTAACCATCTTGGTTCCCCATTATTTGGAAATTCTGCAATCAATTGGTCGAACTCCAAATTATCTTTGATATAATGAAACATCTCTAAGTTTGTTTTATGTCCGTAATTGTCATCAATATCTATTGCGGCACCTTTAAGAGCCATATGCTGTGATGACCTACTACCACCAATTGCAGAGTTTAACTTCTTACTCCTAAAAACTGAATTGACTTTAACAGGACCACCCACCCATTCTCTAAGAGGGTCAAATACCTTTTTACATAAAACTTTAATTTTTTCTAATTGACATTCATTTGGTGTGTTGTCAATATTTTTTCTTAACGCAGTGTTACTAACAACTACTTCGTCATAACTAACATATTTTGAAATTTCTATATTCATAACTTTTTTTATTATAAATATCTGGAAAAAAAATAAACCCACTCATTAGAGTGGGTTTTTATGAAATTAGTTTAGGGAAATTCCCCTACCAACAAATGGACTTCCATCAGAATTAATGAATTCAATCGTAGCATCTTTTAAACTTTCATTACCTTTATTATGTTTTTCAATGTAACTTCTAACATTACTAAAATTATTAGGGTTACTATAAAATTGATTAACTTGTACTATATATTTCAGTTTACCATCAACCCTTTGCTGCTTAACAACCTTAGCACCTTTAATATCGGCATAACCACCTAGTTCTAAATCTGGAGCTGGTTCTGATGCACCATTAAAGTAGAACATGTCATTAGCAACTTCAGGTGAAAAAGCAATTCCAGTAACCTTTCTGATATGCTCTACCTGTTCTGGTGTCATTTGACTTGCTTTTTCTTTAATGGCTTCTACGGCCTTCTGAGGGCTTTCTTGGGCCATTGCCATGAATGATGAAAGAGATATTCCTACCATTACCGCAATTTTACCTAATTTAGATATTAAACCTTCATCTAAAATTTCAATTTCATGAAGTTGAGTGATTTCATCAATACTTATCGATTCATTTAAAATTTTTTTTTTACTACTTGATAATAAATCTTTGAATGTTTTATTTTCACTTACCCTATTATTAGCGGTTGGTGTTCCAATTGTTTTTTCAGATGTGTAACCCATAAGGTTTTTCATCTTAGAAATATCTTCACTAATCAGACTACTATCTGTTTCAGCTAATGCTATTGCAGCACCTTCTTCTAGTGTACCTTCCCATCTAACTTGAATAGTCTTATTACCATCTGTAATTTCAAATACCTCATCATTCTCTTTAAGTTGATTAGGTATTTTTGTTAATGCATCTTCAATGCTCTTAAACTCTTTTTTATATGTTACTCTTTTCATCTGTTTAAAAATTTTTAATACCCTTCTTTTATACAAACTTCACATAAAGATGATTTAGTATAAGCTTCTTCTGTCATTACACAATCGCACTTATCACATTTACATTCCTTACCTTCAGTGACTTCACTACCTTTTACATCACCAATACTCTCGTGTAACAAGTTAACTCTAGTTTTCATAACTTCGTTTTCACTAATCCTAGCATTACCATCTAAAGAACCTAAAGTAGTTTCTGATTTGTAACCCATTAAATGTTTGATTTTACTATAATCCTCTTTTACTAACTCAGCTGAATCAGCTTCAAGAATTACGGCTCTACCTTCACTTAATGAACCAACCCATTTCATTTTATAACTCTCTTGACCATCAGTCATTTCGAATTTCTTATTGTTAACCCTAAACCCTTCTGGGATTAATTTTAGAGCATTACCTACACCATTAAATGGAGTTTTAAATCTTAATCTTTTCATACCTTCTGTTGCTATTTTTTTTGCTTTGACCCTTTCACCTTTTCTGGTGTCAATTTCAATATCATCACCCATTGAAGTGGTTGGTGTAATTGCATCAGCTCTTTTCTTGGCTGACGCATTCGCTGTTTTCACTAATTTCTCACCGAATTTAGCGTCAGATGCACCCCAAACTGGTTCAGTGTTTCCGTTATCTTTACCTGTATATGTTTTATTACCCATTGTAGAATCACCTTCGATAGCTTTTTTAGCTCTATCTTTAAAGGTATCATTAGGTTCTCTATCATATTCAATCATTTCTTGACCATTCATGATTTCCATATCATCATGATATTCTTTTTCTTTATCTTCAGCTGGAAATTTCTTTGGGTCGATGGCATCTTCACCATCCTTCTTAAGGTTTTTATCATAATCAGACATTTTAGTTTCAACATCTTTATAATAAGCCTTATTTTGTGTTTTGCTAGTACCTTGAGCTTTTTTAGTAACTTTCTCGCCAGAGATAGCAGCTTCGGCAACTAATTTATCTAATTCTTTTTTAACTATCGTTCTATCCATTATATTGGGTTTTTATATAAATATGTAATTATTTCTTATTGTCCTAAACATTATTTTGAAGTATAGTATTTGTTTAGTAAATTTATTACATTAGGGACATCATCATAGTGTATGACTACGGCCTGTCCATTATCTTGCCTCAGTGCTATCTTAGCACCCATTGGCTTAACTTCAATTGCATATGTGGAACCCGCTGCTACATTTGGTTTAAAATCTTCTGCAACAACAGAACCTTTAGTTTTACTTAACTTAACAACACCAGTATCACCTTGACTACACCCGCCATTTTGAGCAACTTTATTATTATTTAATTTGGTACAATCATCAAAGCTAACCATCTCACCATTTGGGTAAGCTGTTTTATTAAGGTTTTTATTTTCAATGAGTATTTCCCAACTACCTAATTCTTTAGGGTCCATTTCATATTGTCGTTTATCACCATCACCCCATTGTTTTACAGTAATGGTTTTTTTTAATGGATTCTTTTTAATGTCCATAACCTTAATTCTACCAAGACCTTTTTTATAAACTTGTCCTACTTTAACATTTTCTTTAACATTTTTAGCTTTTTCAACTTCTTTATCTAACATAGGTTTAACCCTATTTTCCCAATCTTCTGGTGAGGCTGCACCAGTTGTATGAATCTTAGCGTAATTTTGGAAAGCTTGTTGTTTAGGCTCTAACTCAAAACCAGTTCTATTAATGTCTGATTCTTTTACCATTGCACCACCTCTAACTATTGGGGTACCATTTGTCTTTTCAGCTTTACCTTTGTTCATTTTATTACCAGCAGTCCAAAAATCTTTTCCATCACCAGCTGGTGCATCATAAGCAAATGTACCACTATCACCACCAACACTAGTTGTTGTTGTTGTCTCATCTAAACCTTCATTATAAAGTGATAACCCTTCACCATTTTCAATACTAATTTTAGCATTAGGGTGTTTCCTTTTCATATGTTCATAATATGCTGGGATTGCATCGGCTATTTTAATACCATTTGCTTGGTCAACCACTTTATTATCGATAATTACAACAACTGAAAATGGACCTTGTGGGTTAGACCTCACACCTTTCATAATTCTCGCCCATTTACCTTCGTCAATAATATTTTCATCACTAATCAAAGCACCCATTGCTTCTTCTGGACTTTTACCAGTATTTTTTTTTATTGGACCATTGAATGAGGCACCACCAACATAAGCACCGCTAGATGCCGCACCTGTAGTTTCTGGCAATTGATTTAGTAATTCCGCTATTTTAGGGTCATTACCATACCATTTTAGAATTTTTTTCTTTATAATTGGAGTAATTAATGTTGGTACTGGAAATTCATCTGCATTATCATTCCTAACTGGTTTGGATTTACCTTGATTATACATGTCATTGACATAATCTTCGAAACCTAATGGGGTAATATTATTAACATCTCCTTCATAATCATAAACATAATATTTACCATCAAAAACCTCTGGGTCTTCATTTATATGACCTATATGAGATAAAGCTACAACAAATAGTTCACCACCAGCTTTAAAGATACCTAAATCATCATCTGATTCCATGTATAGAATCTTAAACTTCTTTTCTTCGTCACTTAATCTGATTATTTCTTCTTGAGACTCATTGCTATCTGGTTCGTTCCATGGAGCGTTTGCATCATCCCAAGCACCAGCTGGATAACCAGAGTCACCTAATTCATTCAATGATGTATATTTTTCTGAAATGTTTTTATATAATTCTTTTACATTTTTCCTAAATCCAAATTTAGGGGTAATATATTCTTTAATTTCTGGATTTTCATCAGTTAAAGTTAATAGCCCTTGTTTTTTAGCCATGTTAAATAACTGACTTTTAGAAATACCTAAACTTTTCCAATATGAGGAAAATGACATTGTTCTAGGGTTTGATAAAATATCTTTAATAAATACAATAACCTCTTCAGCAAACTCATTTAAGTTGATTTCTTTGGTCGTGTTCTCACCAATACCAGCTTTATTAAAACTTTTACTTAAGTCTTTAGCGGCATTACCTTTATTATTAAAAAGTCTATTATATTGACTTTCACTAATCCTAAGCACTTTATTTTTGTCAGACACACCTCGCTCTAAATTTTTAAGCATCAAGATTTGTCTTTCATTTAATTTTATTCTTTTCATAAAGTTGAATATTATTTAATCGTATTTTATCTTTTATATAAATAGTAAGATTATTAAGAAAACCCCATATTAACCCGTTTTTTTAATAGTAATGACCTATTTAGGGTTACCATATTCGCCAATTAACACCAACACCAAATTGTGGGCCCATTATTACGGTTGAATTACTTAAGTTGAGTGTACCACCATAACCAGTATATAAACCTAATGAAAATCTCTTCTCTTTTGTAAATTTCTTTAATACTGGGTGATTATCAGGGTCAATTAACACTGAATTAAGTTCTTTAACTTCAAAGTTAGGGTAATTAGACGTGGCGAACATCTCAACTTTACCATCTTTAGTAGTTCTAAGCCCTTGAGTTAATTCAAATCTAATTATATCTTTAGTTATGCTAGTATACAATGGTTTAAATGTAGAATTTATTGAATCGAATTCAAATGTTGTTTTACCAGCAATGGCTCTAAAGTTATCATCGTCATATCTTTTTTCATAATCCCATGAAAATGCTTTTATTGAAACACCATTAGAGTCAGGTGGAGTTATATCTACCACTTCAGTAGGGATATCATCCATATCTTCAATTTGACCATTCAATTCAATGATAGTTGATGTAAGAGAGCTAATTTTACCTTCTAATTTAGAAACTTTATCGGCCATATCTTTATTTAACCTCTTTAAGTCACGTTTGTTTTTTGCAACAAGAATTTGTTTGGAGAACTCAACTTGATTCAAATCATTTTTAGTCTTTCTAACTGAATCGTTAAGTGAAGCCTCATTTTGTTGAGAAATCCTTAAATCAGTTTGTAAATTTGTATATTTATTATAGCCCCATTGGACTGCAAATATTAAAATAAGAATAATTACAATCGTTGTAACTACTCTGGAGTTCAATAAGGTTTTCATATATAACTGTTTTATTATAAATAGTAAAAAGTTGATAAAACGAATTTCACCAACTTTTAATATTTATAGTTTAAGATTTAGGCTAATTCACCTTGCTGTACCTCATCACCGTTTTCGTCATCACCTCTATTATACTCCGTAGCTAACTTTTGAGCCCACTCATCAGCCCAATTGTCGTAATAGCCTTTGAGTTTTTTAATTGTAGCGATAGTATCGTCACTAAAAGGAACGTTATTAGCAGTAATGTATAGACCGTTGGAATCTTCTAATGTAAATTGCCACTCAAGCCCACCCATATTTTCAAATTTACCTGAAAATACTACATTTTTATTCTTAGGGTATACTTTGAACCCCGTAAAATCAACTCTTGGACTGACAGTATCTCTAAAATTCTTTTGTTCTTCACTTAGTTCAGCTGAAGTTAAATCTTCTTCATCCATCTGACCTTCCGTAAGAAGAGATTTATTATTACTACTATCATTACCTCGAATTTCATTTAACATTCTCTTAGTAATGTCATTTTCATATATATCTTCCATTATTCTTCTATATTTTCTTTTAAGTATTTAATATTGAATGCTGGTGAAACATCCAATGAAGTTTTTAAATAATTACTTCTATAATAAATACCTTTCTTTTTAGTAAACTCATTAAGTTTTACGTTATTTGGTGAAACAAACCTATCTAAATCAAATTTTTCAATCAATTTATCACATAAAAAGGTAAGGGCATCCATTTGTTTTATTTTGTAAGGGGCCCATCTTAAACGACCTCTCCAACTTTTTTCAATTATTTTATCTTCCCTTTCATATTTTTCACCTGACCAATTAATATAGAAATCATGTTCAAAATCTTTAGTTAACCAACCTTCATTTTCCAATACTATCGTAATAGACTTTTTGTCGAACTTCTCAGTACCTAAATAATCAGAGTAATACATTGGATTAAAATGCTCGTATATTTCACCATTAAGTGTTACTGTATACATAGCGGTCTTTTTATATTTACCGTTTATTTTTTTAGACCAAGTATCATAATGATTCATACCAGAGTTCAAGGTATTTCCAATTATAATTAAACCCTTATTATGTTTTTCTTGATAATAAGAATCTTCTTTTAATTTATATCTCTCTTTATTAATAACCACGGTTTGCTGGAATTTTCCTAGTAACATTCTTAGCGTTATTTCTAACTTGAGCTACGTCTTCTGGCTTAATACGATAATTAGGTGTAGGTGTTGCTCTAACTTGAACCATACCCGCTGGTGGGGTATCGTCTACAACCTCTACCTCATCATCTA